>ERZ724520.912-NODE-912-length-15499-cov-4.136752_pt1 | contig 15499 bp, 8 predicted proteins | sample MGYA00376053_ERZ724520 | MGnify/ENA primary metagenome ERZ724520 (study PRJEB28724, sample SAMN07190886) | activated sludge metagenome | isolation source: activated sludge of sewage treatment plant in Hong Hong | place: USA: Christiansburg, Virginia | collected... | reverse complement strand
CTTAAGGGATGAAAAAATAAAATATCTAGGCGAGGCTTAATAGGTGGCTCTAGGCTGAGGAGAAAAGAATGTTTTCTGGAAAATTATCAGGTATGATATACATTGAAAGTGGCAATTTCTATAAAGACGTGAGCGATTTTGCTTCAAAATTTTTATATCAGAATCCACTCCATGTTGATGCATTTAGAGAATTAGCAAAAATAGAGGCTTAAATGATTAGAATGACGAGCAGCCTCATTTCTAAAAAAAAGACATACGGATTGTTGACTAGTGGAGGGTCATAAAGTTTAATTTTGTCGCTTTATGCTTATAAAAATTTCCATAAAAAAAATAGACCGAATATGTAAAAGTTAATTGATTTAGAGTTGTTCCTAATTCTATTCACGCAGCTATTGACAAAGGAGCAGCCTACTTTAATATTTAAGTTCGTAAAGCCCGTTTAAATTAAAAATACGAAGCTGATGTTGATCATATGAGTTCATTAATTGATCACAATACTATCGCTCTATATGGCTCCTATCCTAACTATCCTCACGGAATTATAGACCCAATTAAAGACATTGCTAAATTAGCTTTGAAGCATAAAATCGGATTCCATGTGGACGGATGCTTGGGAGGATTTGTTTCTGCTTTTCTGGAATAGCATTAAAATAAATTTACTTTAGATATTGATGGAGTTACTTCAATTACTCTTGATCATCATAAATATGGTCTTGCTCCAAAGGGAATATCTACTATCTTTTTCAAAACATAGGAATTGAGGCATAATGTATACTTTATTTATACTGATTGGGTCGGTGGAATTTATATGACTCCCTCGATGTGTGGTTCAAGATCTGGTTTCGCAAGTGCGGGAGCTTGGTATGCGCTTACTCATGTTGGTCGTAAACAATATAAGGAAAATGCTTTAGAAATAACTAAAACTACCAAACAGTTAGTTAAAGAATTTAATTAGATTAAGGGAGTGAAAATTTATGGTAAACCTGAGTTGTGTGTCTTTGCTTTCGATACTAGTGTGGTAGACGTTTATAGTTTGGCTTCACACTTATAGAAGACAAAAGGATGGCATTTTTCATCAATTCATCTTCCAAAGGGGGTCCATTTCTGTGTAACGCCAGCAAACTATGAGAATGCAAGGGATAGATTATCTAGAGATGTTAAAGAAGCAATCGAATATCTCAAAACAATTAAGAGTGAGCAAACTACAACTGCTGCTGTTTATGGAGCTTCTGCGTCTTTACCTGGGGAGGATATGAGTGACGATATGCTAAAATGTATTTTGAAGGCTTGCTTTAAATGATTTGAACTCAAACATAAAATATTACAAAAATCAGCTTTAGATTGGACTGATGTATTGAAATTATCTATATTTTCATCTTGATGTTGATTTTATAACATTTTTGATATATTTTTTCTAGTTGTGTTCAGTAAAATGTGGTGACTTATATATATTGTTATGGAGAAACTTTTGATTCTATGGATTCTGTTAACAAATATAAATGAGATTGTTTGCGACAGTACAACTTTGAATGGGATCTTAGTAATGGATTGTTAACTTAGGGGGCAACAGTGAATTCTATTTCTTTTAATTACACTTGGAACTCTTCAGTTGTTGTGGCAAATATTGCTTATAGAACAATAAATTTGCCTAAAAGTAATGCTTTATTGGTGGTTTCAAGTAGTCCTCTCGATAATCTAACTTTGACTCCTGAAATTTTGTCACAGTACAATCAGAATAACAGTTATATGCTTCAAAATATGGACCTTCAAAGTTGTATTTCAGGGAATGATCAGATGATTAACTTGTTTTTGTCATCAAACATCAGAGTGCTTTATTTTGTGTTGTTTAATTTCGATTTGCCAAATGTACAGACAATGAAAAGTTATGAGGTTTATGTTCGTGTGGTAACTTATTATCAAATACTATGTGAACCGTGTCCTAGTGGGGCATATTTGTTGCAAAGTCTTTCCTATTGTAAGTGCTTTCCCTGTGGAAACAATTACTATGGTTCTGCCTGCTAGAATTATGAGCAGCCGATATATTAAGATGTTTAGTATGATCAGTATATTCAAGCTGATGGTAATTTTTACTATAGAATCATTAATCCTCCAAGTGTTATTGAGTTGCATTACAAGTTAAGTCAGCCTTCAGCTGGAGTTACTCTTTATATGCAATATGAGACGGTTGTAGGGAATGTCGCTGGATATTTAAATACTTACTATGATAGCAATCACGTTCCTTTTTCAAAAAAAGTCACTATTCAAGATGCTACAACTTTAATAACTACAAATGGTATGAACATTTCTTTGACTTTGACGAGTTATCAAGGTACAAATACAGGGGTGACTATTTTTTATAGGGATCCATCGAAAACAACTGATAGTTTGCGTTTGATATTGGGAATTTCAATTGGTGTGACGGGAGCGGTGATTATCATAATCCTAATTGTTTATTTATGCAAAAGGAAGAGACAGCATCAAGTTAAAAATACACGGTTAGACTAATATTTTTTATCTGGCTAGTAAATTGATAAATATTTTCCTTCAGTGGAGGGCAGTTTGTTAGTAAATGATGGTGAGGCTGATAAATCGTATGAACAATTAAATTTACCTTCTGATTAATCTGCAAGAAAGCAGATTAATAGTATTTAATGTGCAGTTTGCCTTTGTGAAATTAAGGCAACAGACCAGATACGGGTAGCCTACTGTCGTCATTACTTTCACAGTGCCTGTCTTGTTGGCTGGTTTGCCAAAAATCAAGTAAATTATTGTTAAATTAGAACTGTCCTGTATGCCGAAAAGAGTGTAATCGGGATGAAACTTAAGATGAGTATTACAAAATTAAAAAAAGTAAGGGAAAAGTAAAAGGAAGGTCGTTAGTGGAGGCAATCCTTGATTATCCAAAGAAGAGATAGATATTTAATGAAAAATAGCTTTAGCAAAAGAACATAGGTTCAGATTGCTTATCTTTTGAATAGAGTTGTAATAGGTAGCACTCGAATACTATAACAAAGATTCAGCTGGAGAGGGTGGAGAGATAGACACAACCAAGGAATGGTCCTGAGATAATAACGTTTAGTGTAGGTGAGGAGTAGATAGTAAGATAAAGTGGTAGTGGATGAAATAATTAAAACAATCATTTTATCACCATAGACTCAATAAGGCTAGAATTATTAAGCAAAATATGCTCCACGATATTTGCATTTAGCCAAGCATGTGTACTGCAGTTCCAATGGCGCAGTTTGACTGGGGGTCTCTGCTAACGTAGATGAATCCATTGTCTCCGAAGTCCGTGCCCCAACTGTTTTTAATGATCCAGTAAGTGGGAGTATACCCAACTATCAGTACTGCGTGGTTGACTTGGGCGTTTGGTGAACATGTATACACTCCTGATGAGTACTTTTACCATCCAGTGGCACTTACTGCTCCAACTATTGGCCCGTCCTGCAGCATTGTAATTATTGTGTTATCATTGACTCTATATTTGGATATTCTGGTTTTGTTTGATATTTTAATGAGGTCTTTGGTGGAGCATAGGCCGAGGTTGTTCGAACTTGGATTGTATGAGAATTGTGATGCGTAAGGTAAACCTCCTTTTAAAGCTTTGTCTATCGCATTTTCAAGGTAACCTCCTGAACAACTGCTGCCAGAGGTGCATTTCAGCAAGTATTGTTATGAGAGATGGACTCGGTAAATATCGGTATTGAGAGCCCTGCCTTGGAGAATGAGTGAGCTCTCGCACATGCCAACTGTTGCAAAAGACCAGCAGGTTCCGCATGTTCCTTGAGCTTGGGCTGGCGTAACGGCTCCTGTGGTGCGCCAGTCGAGAGTGGAGGAGGCTGAGGAAGAGTCTCCTAATTTGAGTTTGACTTATTTTGTATCTGTGATGATATATGATGAATCTGATTAGTTCTGTGTATTTTCTGCTAATTCTTTAATATTCAGCGGCAAAAAGAGGTTTCTTCCGGCTGGATCGAGACAATGGTACCTTAGATTTCATGTTGGGTGTTAGCGAAGTATTTGGTGACGCCACAATAACTGCAGGGGTTGGCGATGAGTTGTGTGAGATTGGCCTGGAATATTTTTTATCGATAGGGATCTTCTGTTGAATTGTAGGTGTAGTTGTATTTGTGTTTGAACTATTGCCAGGTCATGAGTGGGGTTTGCGTGATATTTTGAGAGAATGAGCAAACGAAGAGGGCAGAGAATACTAATAATATCATAGAATTCTTAATTTAAAAGTTATGACAATTAATTTAGATAGCGTTAATATTCTTGACATTTTTAACTAAATTACTATATTGCTATCGTTGATTATTTAAAATAAAGTAGAAGTTAGATAAAAATTCTTGTTTGGGTCTAATATATTCCTGCCTTTTTTTTTTAAGGTTTTGGTGGCAGGGCGATTATTATTTCAGACTGGTAGTTTGTACGAGATGATAAAGTAAAATGTAATTTTAATTTGGTTTAATAGAATTCATTCTGTCTTGATTAAGATGAATAAGTTTAAAATAGCATCTGGGACTATATAGGTGTAATCACCAGTGTAATATTATACTACAGGCTCTATTAAAATCACTGTGGAAACTCTCTTTGACGGCGTTGCAAAAGTTTTTACCTTCTGATTGCTAACCAATCTTTAGCGTCTAGGGATAACGGTATAAATACCTGCTAAACGGCGTAAATGCGGTAGGCGAGCCTGAAACTGGGGACCAGTAACAATTTAATGAGGGAAGTAATCACGGTATTTGTAAAGTTACATAAGTTTCTTTTCGTGGGAAGTGAGTTTATAGACGAATTTCTATTTGAAGGTGGTTTTCTTTTTTGATATTTTCTTTGATAACTCTTTATCGATTTATTAAATTGGTTTATTTATTCGGTTATTTCTTTTTTCTGGAAGGATGAAATCTTAATTTTTTTGGTGTTTTTATGGTATTTATTTATCAACTTTTTGTTTTATTTCATTTTTTTAAACTACATTATGTTTTTATTCAATTAACGCCTTCCTTTCTATTTTTTCTTCTGCCGAATCAATCACAATGATATCGTTGATGGGAGAGTCTTCGTCTAAACAAATGATTTCTGTTTCTTTTTTATTTCTTTGTAAATTATTTCTGGGTTTCGCATGAAGGGAGTTGAACATCCAAGGGGTGTTGCTGATAGGAGGGGGGAGTAGTGATTGATGCATTGGAAAAGGAAAGTTAGGCGTGTATGAAAAGTTGGAGTTATAATAATTGTTTTGCTGTTGAACCATTAGGTTTGGAGGCAAAAAGGGAGAGGAAATTTGAGATAATGGATTTAAAGAATTATTCAAATTCAGCAATTGTGAGGCCTGCTGACTCCAAGGAACAAATTGAGGTGAAAAATTACTGTATAGATGTGAAGAGAGGGGTCTTTGATTTCCGAATGACATATTAAAATTATCGTAGCTGAATGGTTTATTGAATATTGTATAGAACAATTTTAAAATTTTAAATGGGTGTTGTATTAAGAATTAAGTTATTCTGTTGAAGTTTAAAACAGATTAAGTTATTAATTAAAATGATGAAGCATGGTATGGAGTAAAGGTTATTGTATTCAACAATAAAATGAATTATATAACAATATTTATTATTCTATCATTTTTATTCTGATTCTTGCAATTTATTCGAACTGTGGTTGTTAGTCTCAATATAAAGATTACAAGAAATAGGCATTTTATTTTCTAGGCTGTTATAACTGCTTCAAATAAATAAGTAGTATTGAAATCATGACTTGATCGTTGATTTGTAGACTTCTCTTTTTGGTTTATGCGTTTTTATATTTTACTTGTCTTGGAGAAAAGATATTATGGAGCGTTTTGATTGTTTGCCCTCACTTAAACTCTAACGGAACTATTTCATTCTGGGCACTATAATCTCCTCCTAAACGTTTTGGATGGGGTTATTTTGTTAATAACCTGTGTTTTTTGTTTAGAGGATTAGTCTGAGAGGCCTGCGTAGGGTAAAGGTTACTTAGCAATTGGTCTTTGTGGACAGATAGGCTACTCCAGACTATTCGTTATCATTAGAATGGTCTATACTATTATTATTAAAATTAATATACCAATTATATTCGCGCCTTAAGCTACCCAAACATCTAAACAAGTTAATTATAGTTATTCAAAGTTATTCAAATGGTTTTTATTAATTTGCCTTATTAAAATGACAAATTTAGAATTAATTATTTAACATGAACCACAACAACTTATCGGAGATATAAATTTACTTTGAACAGATCCAAAAAATAGTTAAGTAGCATAATTATAAAAGGTATTTTTCTCTCTAATCTAGAATCGTTTTGCAGATATCGAAATAGTTCTTGCGATTGTCGTTCAAACTTATCTCACTGCTCATCAAGTCACATCCACAATGCTAATTTTTTACGCTTTATGATAGTTTAAAGCAAAGTTGCTGTACTGATTTGTTGGGAGCTGAGCATATCGGCTATGATTGCTTGATCCATTTAGGGAAGGCCTGCTTTAGTTCTGAATATCGACCGAATATTCATTTTATATTTAACAAAGTTATACCTGAGAAGGCCTAAGTTATAGTAGAATTTTTAAAAAATAAGTCCATTATTGAATAATTACAATAAAAATCAATAAAATACGTTTTAGTGAGCCAGTAGTATTACTAATTTACTAAAACTAACTGTTTTAATGACTTTAAACTGAAAAATTCGAACATTGAATTGCTTAGACTACCCATGGATGCTGGTAAATAAGACAAGTATCTTGTTTTTGGGTATTATGGACAATTTGATGTGGATACCAAAAATTTATTGATTATTGATGGGAATTAGTCATCAGAGGATAATGAACAACCTACTTTATCATAGAATATAGCGTTAATATTAAAAAGTAAGCTCAAGTAAATAAAGCAGCTCTATTCTTTAAATTTTTAAAATAAATCGATTGAAGTGGTCAATGGTAATAATAACAAACGTTTAATGCAGCGATTTTCATTGATCAGTCAACTGTAATAATATACAGTTTTTGGTATTATAGTCAGCAATACTGCTACTTCATTCCATACATAAGCATTGGTGAGATGTCAACAAATTCTAAAAAAGCAAAGGAAGAAGACTTTTACCTTTATGATGAGTAAAAATTGACATATTTAGACAATCTTAATGAGGTAAAGCTTGGAAATTTTCCATAAATATAAGTTTATGTAATTATCTCCTGCTTTAATAATAGCCTTTTTTCTATCAAAGATTTTCATAAAATTACAGTTACACCTCATGATCTTGAAATTGCCTTTTAAGGGACACCTTTTGACTTGTATTCTTTTGATTGCCAAGATATTCTCGGCAAATAAAATATAAAAAATGGAGATAAATAGGTAAAAAATGAAAAATAGTAAGCAAATAATTTAGAATTATAGAAAGTTCATTCAGAAATAGCCCTTGCTTCAAAAATTCAAACTTTGGATTTTTATCGGGAGAGATAATTTAAAGGGTTGTAGTTTACATAAAAAAAGTAGATAAAAAAAGCAGGAAAAGGTAAAATTGGTTTAGCTCAATAGTACAAGAATTTATAATGATGGTGTTTAATACTATTTATTGAGTAGTGAAAATAATATGATATCATTAAAATTATTTTCGAAAAACTTGTTCCACGAAATCGTTACTTCCACGATCCAATTCTGATGCTAGTTTCTCAATTGCTTCATTGATTAGTTACTCAGTCACACTCTCGAACATAGTAATATTACTTTTTTTGTATTAGTCAAAATTTCCAACAAAACGGATAAATCTGTCTCTTCTTCCTTCAATTTCTTCGATTGAATCAGAGTCCATTCCAGTCAGCGAGCATAATGTGGGAGTTATTTATGTAGTATAGTGTTTTGTTTATGCTGGACCATACCTTTTCGGTATGTATAAATCTTAAAATTTCATGGCATGATATCGGCCAGCTTTGCTTTCGATTCTTTCAGCTTCATCAACGAATTAATTTAATTTTTAATGATAATCGATCATAATTTGTTTTTATTTATCTTTTTATTTTTGTAGTTTTTATTGCAATTCTATTTCCTCCAAAATATATACTTGTTCTTCAAGCAAATCATCAATAAATAACTCCACCAGAGTAGAAATATGGGTAGAAATTATTTTATAGGAAGCCCTTGAAAGGAGAGGAATTATAGTTGGATTATACCCTAAAGTTGGTTTATTTTAGAGACATCTTTCACGTTGCTGATGGAGAATTTATAATTGTTTTTGTCTAAGCATATTTCTTTGATGATTCGCTTCGCTTTCACTGATCTAAAATTGTTTACCACTTTGTTCAACTGTCCGTATATCTTGATGGCATTTTGCTCGATCATTGATCGGATATTCTTATCGTTGCAATACTTTGAGTTATTGTTTAAACTACTTTTGCTTTCGAACTCCATTTTATTGTATTTTTTTCTCTAGTTTTAGCAATTAAAGTCTTTCTCTTTCAATCTATTTTAATCTTTATTCATAAGCTTTATCGTTTTTAGTTTTCTATAATCTTTCTTTCTAAATTAACTTTTTCAGCTGATCAATTTAATTTTGTTGGTCTTTTTAGAGCTGAAGAGTTTTGGTCCTGATATCTTTCTATTTGTATGTTAAATCTCGTATTTTCTAAACTTTTTATTTTTTTAGTTCGGCTTTAATACGTCGTTACTCCTCAGCAAGTTGGTTTTTTCTTAAATTTCGATCAAAAATTTAAATCTTACCCCCTTATGTCCATCTTTCTCTATCTTCCTCTTGATAAATTGGCATATTTTGCTATCGAAATGATCCTTGTCGACTGTTTTGTTTAATTTTATCCTTACTACCTGATTTTGTCACTGTTTTAGTTATCTTTTTTTGAGATTTTCGAGTCAGTGGGAGCTATTGAGGAGGGCGTGTGGAGATAACTAGCGGTTCATAGTGAAATTGTTCAAGAGTTGGCCTACTATTGTTTGGATTTTGTGTGAAGTTAAGCATTAACTGATTGAGATAATATGCTGATTATATAATTCTCGAGTAATGATCAATTTTTATGCAAAGCTAGCTCCAGATTGCGGGTGAGATGTGTAATGCGATAGGCTAATCTTCGATTTTATGTCTCAAGCTCGATGATTCGCTTTTATTTTTTGGTATCACTTTATGCACTGGCTTCACCCGAAACTACTTTAGTCTAACTGATTAAGGTATTTCTTAGAGCCTTCAGTTCACCTAAGATTTCTTTCTGAAAAGCTTGAAGATTAGCATGCTCTTTTGAGCTGACTGGATAAGTTCAATCTTACTTTTTTGCTCGAGTGCAGCCAAAGTTTATAGTGGTGTTTCTTACATGAGGTTATATTATTTTTATAAGAATTAATATCTAGATTTGTAAAATTTCTTTATATCTTGACAATTAGATCAATTAAGTCAATCTAAAAAGGTAGGATAATAAGATATATTTTGAGTCTTTGATTTATATAATATTAGATATGAGGACAATGTCTGCTCTCAGCGCTCATATGTCGTAAAATTAAGCGGATTAAATTGTCTGGAATCCTTAGGCTAGTATGCAAGCTCACAAATAATCTAAACATAAAATTGACCTCACGGAAGTGTTTCGAGCCCACCAACTCTTCGCTCAAAACTAATTTATTGTTGACAGTCCTCTCACCTATTCTTAGCCTCTAAGCAAAAAATATGATGCCTAGATACTGCTGAAAAGATAAGACAGCCAAAAAGGTAATTACTATTTGATGAAGGTCGGACATTCAAAATCCGAGGATCTTATTTTCAATACTTGATATCTGATGAGCACAGGAGAAAATAAGGGTATATCATAGTTTCAGATGGTAATTTTGCTAATAGTTACGCCATTGTTGCAGGAATGTTTGAGAGTATTTATTTTTCGATTTAGCGAGATGCATCATTTTTTTGCCAAAAACTTGTCACCATCATAAACTTTAGAATATTAAAAACGAGGGAAAATAATTTGTTGAGGTTATTCAGATTGGAAATGATTTCGAGGAATGCACTGAATAGGCCATTAAATATTCGAAACACCATAAAATTCCTCTATTGAGATCTTTTTAGACACTTACCCTACTTCATGGTTTTGCCACTATTGCTAAAGATATTGTGTAGGCGCGTGTTAAAAAGGAGGTTGACTATATTTTGGTTCCAACTGGTGGAGGAGGTTTAGCTTCAGCCATTGCAAGTGTTATTAAGCAGATCAGTCCAACAACGAAGGTTATTGCAGTATAACCTGATGTTTGCAAACCTTTCTCAACTTCTATCTTAAATGGAAAAATGTAGAGTTTTGATAGAGTCAGCAGGTTTTGTAATGGATCCTCTGTAAAAACAACGTCCTAAACAGCTTTCAATATTGGTAGGACTTCTGTTGATGGGTTTATTGAAGTGAGTGAAAGAAAGTTAGCTGAACACATAATTAAACTTTATTCATTAGGTTGCATCTGTGAGCCTTCAGGCGCAATGGCAGTCGCAGGGTTATAAAAAATTCGTCATTTGATCAAAGGGAAGAGTGTGGTGTGTATTATGAGTGGGGCAAATATTGATCTGACGAAGCTGGATGAGGCTCGTTAAATGGCGATGGTATCAAAAGGAATAAAGAATCACTATCATTTTCGTTTGCCAAATAGAAAGAACGTGATGTATGAACTGATAACTGGTTGTTTCAAGCCCACTGATATTATTTCGATTCAATACAGTCAAAGGTTTGGGAAATAAGAAAGTCAAGCTTTGTTGTCTGTGGAGAGTCAAACTCAGGATGATGTTGAGGAGTACATAACTAAGTTAAATGAGGGAAAATATCAATTTTAGAATATTAACTAAAAGGAAGATATGCTTGATATTTTCTTCTGATTTAAATAACTCTGTAATCTAATATAATAGATTAATTATCATTTTCTGGTTTGGTTGCTTTGTTGAGGGGTGTTTTTGGTTGGCATTGGTGGATTCATGCTGATAGGATTGTTTGATCTTACGCCTTGGGCAGGAGGAATCTGATTAACGGACGGTTGAATGTTTGCATTGTTATTGTTATACAGATTTTGACTTATCAAGTTTTACATGTTCAATCTACTTGATGTGAATACTCCTTCAAAATTTACTGAACTAAGCCTTACAGGAACTTGTCTTTGGTTGTTCAGTTGAGGAACGTACATTTGTTGAACATTTTGTTGTGGTTGTTGTGCCATCAATCCGTTAGGTTAGGCTCGCTCTTCTGATGTAATTTACTGAATAATATAAGAAATACCCTTCCATCTAAGTAGAGTAACCCTGGCAATTTTTTTATGGTTGTAATTCGATAGCCTGGTTTTCTGTAGAGTATGTTACCAGTCAATTACAGTTATTTAAGATAAGGAAGCTCACTTAGTTTTTCAATATCATAGAATTCAGTAATTTTATTTGAATTAGCAAATAGATGCTGAAGTCTTAGCAATTTTTGAATATGCATAAAATTCTTTAGCCCGTTGTCATCAATTTTCAAGCATTTGATAGGTAACTTTCCCTCAAAAGAATTTGGATCAAATTGTCTAACTTTGTTGTGATTAACATCAAGTTCCTTTAATTGCTTTAAATTTTCGAGACAATCGATCTTAATAATTTAGTTTCGAGATGCTTTAAGGATTTTTAATTCAGAAAGTTTACAAAAATTTAATCCATAAAAATCTTTAAGCAAGTTATTGCTTAAATCTAAGATTTCTAAATTCTAAATAATAAAAATATTACTTGGCACCCATTAAGTCCTTTCAATATGGCGATGTCGTTATTGCAATGAAGAGTTTAAATTTTGTTCGCTTGAAGAATTAGGATTTTAAGAGTAGGAATATTTCCTAACATCTTAACTGTACTGAAATGATTCCCCGTAAGATCAAGTTCAGCTAATTTTGGAAATTTTCTGATTGTAAACATATCTTAAAAATCTTTAAGATTGCACTCTTTGAGTTAAAGTTCCATAATATCTTAACAAGTCGCCCCTCTTAAATTTTATTTTAATATTTAATCTGTCAGTCTTCCTGTGAAATGTTCTCGGGCTTGCTGATGTTAAGGACTTTCAATTGATATGCCATCAAGAACCTTTAGCTTTTTTAACAAAAATAAGGTATAAAATCTATATGATTATTCTTTTGAGATTGGATTACCTGACAAATCGAGAATGATAAGTTTATTGAGGCAAGACAAACTTTTGATTTGATTTGAGTCACTTATCTTGTTATTTCCCAAATAAAGTTCCATTAGGCTTCTCAGTTAGGGGAAATCAACAAGAGACTATATGCCATTGTCTTCTAGAGAAAGTTGAAGCAAGTTATTAAGTGTTGATATCCCTTAAATTTTTGTTATTTTATTTTTTCCGAGTTCCATTTTTTTTAAGTATATTAATCCTTATAATTTCTGTATCTTACTGATGTTATTTTTTTATAAATTCAGCTATTCTAATAATTTACAATGATCGATATAACAAATTTCGTTAATCTAGTTATTAGAGAGATTAATATGTCGTAAGTTATGAAGGAGCTATAATCCTGACATGGTGGATAGTTTCATATGGGTTAAGCTGACACTTTAAATACTAAGTTTCCAATCAATACTGTCAAGAGTTTTTGATTGCATGATTTTGCAATTTTATTTGAGCATATCGTCGTTGATTGATGTGCTAATACTTTATTAGATTTAGAAATGAGAAAATTTTTGTTTTGGTAAATGATTTAACCAAACAAGTTTAGTCAATTGCTTTGCAAGAAAGAGGATAGCTTTTCTTTATTAACCATCATCAAAAGGATTAAATAAAACGTTTACTTATTTTAAAGTCCCCTTGCAGAGTTATAAAATTGCTAGGCTTTCATGATTAATAAGAGCATTGTGACTGATATCCAGATGTTCGAGAGGTAATGAACTTAAACCTGATAACGAAGTTATTTTATTATGGCTTACATCTAATTTTTTTACACTTGTTAAATCTTCAAGTTAACTAAGAGAATTTAAAGAGTTGAAAGAAAGAATGAGAACTTCTATGTTCTTAAAAGTAGTGATAAAGTTTAAATTTTTTATTTTCAAATTAGAAAGGTTAGCAAATTGAAGGATAGAGGGATCTTCAATATTTAATCTTTTTATATCGAAATCATCTTTGCCTTCGAAAAGAAGATTTTAGTTAAGATCGTAATAGAGAGATGACCTGCTTAGGCAATATTTGAAGTAATTAATAAGTGTGATCTTCAGAGTTCCTAAGTCAAATCTATCTAATTAGTTGGCTTGGATTTAAAGATTTGGGTTATTTTTTTCATCAATACTCTAAAATTGATAAGAACTAATTTACTCAACTAGTGCATTGTAGATGTTATTTATGTCTTTTTGAAATGTTGCAATATTTTTTGGACTAATGAAGTCATCATCATTTGTTTATAACAAAGCAACAGTATCTCCAAAATCAGCGACTTTGTTTTGATTGGGATTATCCAAAACATAATCATACTAAACCAAATACTCAGGAATCACAAGATTATTGTCCATGACAAACCACATTTTTTATCGGCTTTAGCTTTAAAGACTTCTTTTGATGGCATAATGGCCCTCTGGAAAATCGACTTTCCCTTTTCTAAATAGTTCACTTGGAGGAATTGAAGGATCGAAAAACGGACTGGTAGAATCTATTTACTCTTTTACCATTAAGACTTTGCAAATCAAAATTGAGCCAGTAGGCAATAAACAAAGTTTACCTAAATTTCTTTTTTTTATGAAATCTAAATAAATACATAAATACTTTTTCCTAGTTTATCATTAACTTTTTGGTAATCGAAGAAATTAGTTATCCTCGGAAGATCAGCACATAAAATGGAATTGAAAAGAGGAACAAAAGGGCAAATTCCTAACTTCTTTGCTTAGTCTGGTGATCTGAAGCCTTCCTAAATAACGTGTTCCAATTCGGATGGTATATTAGGATCAATACCATAAAACAAATACTCAAGTTGTTTTCTTGAGTTAATGTTAGTGATATCTGCAAGGACCTACATTTTCTATTAGAATTTGTTTTTCAAAAATCTATTGTGAATACGAATGACTCTTTTTATATTAATTCCGCTGATGACATCTTTCATGAGATCTTAAGGGTGAAATCTTGACTTAATTAAATCAACACAACTTACAAACCATTTTTCGTTTGCTTTTCCTTCTTCAAGACGGATGTTACCTCCGGTCTCAAATTCTGTAAGTAATTTTCGAATAGAAATTTTATTCACATCTCTCAGTCTTTTGTTTACGGATTAATATACGCATTCAATATGATTGATTTCTTCTTTTTTTAACTCATAAATATCTTTTAACTATTTTATTTTTTGGACTTACATACCAATATCGTTGATCTTTATGCAGAGATTAGCTAAATCTTCATTGATTCCATCTAATTTAATTTTTTCAGCTTTTTCAATCAGTTTAGTTAAAGTCGAAAATGTTCGTTCAATAGTCTTTATTCTCATGTTATAGTACATTTTTTTTCTCATTAAAGTTGACTCAGCGTAAGCCTTTGCTTCTTCACTGATAGTCAAAGTATCTAATTTTGAAATGTTCCTCAAATGATAGAGTACATAAGTTTGGTAGTTACAAAGATTACAAATAGGATTTTATCCAAAATGAGGATCATAAAAAGACAGTACTTTTAAGTTGGGCAGCCTATTTAGGTTAAGTACTTATTTGAAACTACAAATTTTATTTCCGCTTATGTTTAAATCATTTAACTCTACTAGATTGTCCAAACTAGTTTTTATAGAATCTATTTGGTTTCCTGCAATCCATAGTTGTTTTAGGTGAATGAGATTATCTAAATTTTAAATTGCTTCAATTTTATTATCACAAACCCAGAGCGTTTATAAGTTCATTAAATTGTTTAGGCCCTGTAAAGTTTTTATGTTGTTATGGGAAAGGTAAATAGATTTTAGACTAACACATTTGTCTAAGCCTTAAATTTTAGTGATATCATTCTAATTAAGCCAAAGAGCTTCAAGCTTTGCCATATCATTTAGACCCTAAATGTATTCTTATTTACTTCAATTACTGAAATGCCGCAATTGATTAGAGTAAGCATTTTGAGTCCTTTAAATCGATTGAATACTCCCATCGACCCGAAATCCTCAAGAACGAGTTCAATGACTTAAATTTTGTCTGCTTCTTTCCAAACATTATCCTTGAAACCATTCATTCGTTTCTGATTTAACACTTTTTTACGATGATATCGAGGAGAGTACTGTCTGTCTTTTTAACTGTTTGTTTTTCTTTTTATACTTTATCTTTTTCCTCTTTCGTTAGCTCCATTCTAAGATTTAAATATACAAAAACTAGTTTTAAAACTGTTAGCATAAAATTAAATGAAACTTTGATAAAACGATTTGAATGAGTCATTTCATTTATTGATATTGAATGAAATACTTATAACATCTTCTTCGAATAAATAATTTAATGAATGGATTGAAATCCTGAATTGCTGCATATTTTTTATTTTTCATTCGAAAAT
>ERZ724520.911-NODE-911-length-15506-cov-3.893276_pt1 | contig 15506 bp, 12 predicted proteins | sample MGYA00376053_ERZ724520 | MGnify/ENA primary metagenome ERZ724520 (study PRJEB28724, sample SAMN07190886) | activated sludge metagenome | isolation source: activated sludge of sewage treatment plant in Hong Hong | place: USA: Christiansburg, Virginia | collected... | reverse complement strand
AATGCCGAAAAAACCCTTACCGGGGATTTCAAAACGCGCCGCAGTTGCATCAAATTCAGCGGCTGTCCGCAGATACGTGTAGCACTGTGCAATCAGCGAAAGAATACGGCCCATCGGCACGAGTTCACGTGAATAGTCGGCATTGTGTTGCCAATGCCCCATGCGCATCAGTTCGATAAAACGCAGTTCAATGCCGCGCGCAAGGCAATAATCCAGTAAAGGTACAATCTGGTCTTCATTCTGTGTGCGCATTGGCACCATGTTGATCTTGACTTTGATATCTGCATCCAGCAACGCATCAATGCCCGCCAGCACAGTCGACAAATCGCCACTGCGACAGATTTTCTGGAACATCACAGGGTGCAATGTATCGAGGCTGACATTGATGCGCCGGATTCCCGCTGCTTTCAAGACAGGCATTTTCTGCAGGAGGAACTGGCCATTTGTGGTAATGCTCACATCCTTGAGCGGACGCTGCATCGCACCATACAAGAAATCATCAAATTGTGGCGACAGTAACGGCTCGCCACCGGTAATGCGCAATTTTTCGATACCAGCGACTTCAATCAGGTAATCCAGCGCGCGCAAAAATTGCCCTGTATCCAATTCATGGCGCGCACGATGCAATTGTTTACCTTTTGGCACACAATAATTGCATGCGTAATTACATGCCGCAGTAAGACTCACACGCAAGTTGCGAAACGAACGTCCCTGAGCATCAGTTAGCGTAGGTTCAGTCAGCATTACCCACTCTTACAACACAAGACTGCGATTGCTGGCTTTGATGAATTCTTTTTTCAGGTCTTCGTAACTATGCACTGCGGGATACTGCGGAAATTCGCGGATCACATTATCCGGCGCATGGAACAGGATGCCCGCATCTGCTTCCGCTAGCATGCCGGTATCGTTATACGAATCGCCGGCAGCAATCGTACGGTAATACAGCGTTTTCAAAGCCACGATGGTCTGGCGCTTCGGATCACGCTGGCGAATGTGGTAATCAACCACGTGCCCGTTATCATCCACTTCGAGATTGTGGCAAAACAGCATCGGATACCCCAGCTGCTGCATCAGGGGCTGGGCAAACTGGTAGAACGTATCGGAAATAATCACTACCTGGAATCGCGCGCGCAGCCAGTCTACAAACTCACAGGCACCGGGCAGCGGTTTTAACTGGGCAATGACTTCCTGGATCTGTGGCAGGCCGTAGCCGTGTTTGTCGAGCAAGCGCAAACGCTGCTGCATCAGAACGTCGTAGTCAGGGATATCCCGTGTTGTGGCACGTAATTCCTTGATGCCAGTGTGATCAGCAAAAGCGATCCAGATTTCAGGCACCAGTACACCTTCAAGGTCCAGACAGGCAATTTCCACAGTAAAATTCTCGATAAATTGTCGGAAGTGCCAGTTTATCAGCAAAAGTGTTCCCTATAATCACACCCCTACACGGCTGATGGCGCACTGTGAATATTATCCCGCTCACCGATATGGACTTTACCTCGCCCGGACATTGCGTACTGCGCGATGCGCGTGCACGCCATATTGTCCACATTCTCAAAAGCAGCATGGGTGACACACTGCGGGCCGGACGCATCAATGGCATGCTGGGCTCTGCCACCGTCACCGCCATTTCATCTGCAGGCGATGTGGAACTGGCTGTGCAACTGGATGAGGCACCGCCAACGCCGCACCCCGTCACGCTGTTGCTTGCACTGCCGCGTCCTAAAATGCTCGGTCGATTGCTGCGTGATGTGACCAGCCTTGGCGTCAAGAACATCCATCTCTTTCACAGCGACAAGGTGGAAAAAAGCTACTGGCAGACGCCCTCACTGGCTCCGGCGTATGTGCATGACAAATTGGTCGAAGGGCTGGCACAAGCGCGTGATACGCAGTTGCCTGTCATCCACCAGCACCGGCGTTTTCAGGATATTGTCAGCCATATATTGCCCGGATTGCTGCGCACACACACCGGCGTACTCGCTGACCCGTTTTCCCACGGGGCAGATGTCACAGCATCCGGACAACCACTGGCACTGGTGATTGGCCCTGAAGGCGGGTTCACCGACAGCGAGCGGCAGCAACTGCTGGATACCGGTTGCCAGCCTTTATGGCTGGGCAGCCGCATCCTGCGGGTCGAAACCGCCGTGCATGTCGCCATGGGACATCTGGGACGTATCGCAGGTTTACCGTGATGACTGACCTGATCCCACTCGTAGACGTTATCGATGCCTTGCTGCCGCAAACGCAGTGCACCAAGTGCGGTTATCAGGGATGCCGCCCGTACGCAGAAGCGATAGCTGCCGGCGACGCCATCAACAAATGCCCTCCTGGTGGAGCAGCCGGCATTTCAAAACTGGCAGCACTATTGCAACAATCGGAAATCCCACTGGACACCACGCACGGCGAAGAACCACAGCAACTGCTGGTCGCTTTTATTCGCGAAGAGGAATGTATCGGTTGCACCAAATGCATCCAGGCTTGTCCGGTAGATGCAATTCTCGGTGCCGCGAAACTCATGCATACCGTGATTGCAGATATCTGCACCGGCTGTGATTTGTGTGTTGCGCCCTGCCCGGTGGATTGTATTGACATGATTCCCGCTGCCAACCAGCAGCCGTCACCCCAACAAGTCGAAGAAAAAGCCAATTTGTCGCGCGAACGTTTCAATCGTCGCAACCGGCGCTTACAGAAACTGGCTGAGGAAAAATCAGCCCGTAAACGTGCACGGCAGGGAACACCGGATGTGAATGCAGCCATGAAAGCTGCACAGGAAAAAGTCGCTGCACAACCTACAGCAGATGTCCGTGCCAAACTGGAGAGAGCACTGGCTTCTGCCATAGAACGCTTTGAACGGGCGGAGGAGAAAGTCAGGCAAGCAGAGAAAAAGCAGCCTGACCAGCTGGCGCAACTGCAAGCTCGCCGTGAAGATATGCGCTTCAAACTGGAAGAAACCCGCAAGAAACTGGCAGAGCTTGATACGCCCACATCCAGGGCCACCACAGCCGCCAATGCTGCTGTGGAAAAAATGTTGGCTGCCCGTAGCCGGAAAAGTGAGAGTGAGCGCTTTGCCGATGGATTGGCAGTGATAGACAAGAAATTGCTACTCGCCCGTGAACAATTACCTAACGCGTCTGGCGAAGAGGCCATCTTCCTGCAAGAAGACATCGAACGCCTGCAGCAGAAACGCGCCACACTGTTATCAGAGATGGAAAAAGACTAGCGCCTGCTACGAAAAAAACCTTTCATCAGTTCAGCACACTCTGTTTGCAACACACCGCCTTCACAACAGACACGGTGATTGAAATGCGGCGCATCAAACAATGACAGGTTGCTCACCGCCACGCCCGATCTGGGTTCTGTTGTACCGTAAACCACACGTGCCACACGCGCATGCACCATAGCGCCAGCACACATGGTGCAGGGTTCTATCGTGACATACAGGGTTGAATCCGGCAGACGGTAATTGCCAATACGGCTGGCGGCATCGCGCAGCGCCACCATTTCTGCATGCGCTGTAGGATCACAACTGCTTGTAGGCCGGTTGTAGCCTTCACCAATCACTTCGCCGTTATGCACGACCACAGCGCCAACAGGCACTTCGCCTTCTGCCGCCGCTTGTTGCGCCAATGCAATGGCGCGGCGCATAAATACTTCATCCTGCAACAAAAAACTCATGGCACTGATACCTGCTTGTCAGCGGGTATTAGACACCATGAGCTCTCGACTTTCTAACTATTCGGGTGTCTGACTGCTACAACCCGATATACAAATCAGAACTTGTAACCCACGCTGGCCATATAGATCCATGGATCAATGTTCACATCGGATTTGACTTTCGCACCAGCTAGCGCGCCGTTTCGCACGGTGTACGTCGCGTTGGTATCAATGTCGATGTACCAGAGACTGGCATTCAACAACCAGTTATTGCCCAAGTTGACATCTACACCCGCTTCAGCAGCCAGACCCCAGGAGTTGTCGAGATCCAGAGTCACATTGCCACCCAGAGTGGTGTTCAACGATGAACCTGCATCTTCATCCCAGAACTTTGTGTAGTTCAGACCAGCGCCAACGTATGGCGTGAAAATGGACGAGTTATTGAAGTAATACTGCAAGGTCAATGTAGGAGGCAGTTGCTTGGTATTGCCCAGATCATTGGTTCCCAGAGCAGCTGTAGAATTAAGGTTGCCAGTAATGTCATGCTGGAACGGTGTTGCTGCCAGCAGCTCCACACCAATGTTAGATGTGACCATGTAGGCGACAGTCAAGCCCAGCTGGGTATCGCTATCCACCTCGACACCAACACCGTAGAGCGGCGCCCCATTAAGTTTTGGAGTAGTCGCACTATCATTCGGATCCACTGTTACTGCACCAGCGCGAACAATAAAATCACCGGCTTCATAGGCTTGCGCACCCATTGCCATTGCCATGCCCACGCACGCTACAGTACCTGCCATTACTTTTTTCATTGTGCTCATTGTTAACTCCTCGGTCTGGTCTACAAATACAGTTGTCAAAAAACTGTGAAACGCATTGGAGCACGCACCGGGTATCCATTTATTGACTTAAGTTAAGGGATACCCATACACAAAACATGTATTTTATTTACACGTTTAAAGGGTTGATCTGGAACAATTTGTTCAAAACAGCACTGACTCACGCTACAGTCACCCAACAGACATTACCGACAAGTACCATGAGCGACGATTATTTCTACTTTGATCCCGACAGCCTGTTTGCCCGGGCCTCTGCACTGGCAGACGGCTATCGCAACGCTTCACCGTTTCCACATGCCGTTATCGACAACCTGTTGCCAGACGCTATTGCCCTTCGGCTGGCACGTGAATTTCCGCCGCGTGACTTTGAAGGCTTCCAGCGCCGCGATAACCCGCATCAGGTATTCAAGCAATCCCGCCTGCAGGAAAGCTATTTCAAGGGGGTTTCCGGTTTTGCCCGTCATATGGTGTTGTTGTTCAATGACCATGTGTTTATCGACTTCCTTGAAAAACTCACCGGCATCAAAGGCATTATTCCTGACCCGCATTTTTTTGGCGGCGCGTTTCACCAGATATTGCCCGGTGGAAAGCTGGATGTGCATGCCGATTTCAACCGCGATGAGCGACGCAAACTCGACCGCCGCATAAACGTGCTGCTCTACCTGAATGAAGACTGGCAGGACGCATGGGGTGGCATTCTCGAGCTATGGGATGAAAATATGACGCGCTGCGAGAAACGCGTGTCGCCCATACTCAACCGCTGCGTGGTATTCAACACCACCGACCACTCCTACCACGGCCACGCAGACCCACTGGCTTGCCCCCCTGACCGCACTCGGAATTCGCTGGCGTTCTACTATTACACCAACGGGCGGGACGACGGCTCTGGCGGCGAAGGCCAGTTCAAGACGTTGTGGCGCGACAGGCCAACCAGGTAAAAATCGATGGCAATCAACAAAAACTGGGTAGGCGATATTCTCGGCGGCATGACGGCGATGCTGGTGGCACTGCCATCATCCATTGCCTTCGGCGTGCTCGCCTATTCGACGCTGGGTGCTGAATATGCCGGTATGGGTGCGATGGCCGGGCTACTGGGTGCAGCAGCCATGGGGCTTGTCACGCCACTGATCGGGCGCACGGCCGGATTGATTGCAGCGCCTTGCGCGCCGGCTGCGGCAGTCCTCACCACTTTGATGCTCGAGCTATCTACCGGCCATGATGGCATTCCCGGTCTGGCACCGGAGACGATCCTGCCACTGGTGGCGTTGACTGCCCTGCTGTCAGGCCTGCTGCAAGTCTCGTACGGCCTGCTGCGCGGTGGCAGCCTGATCAAGTTCATCCCTTACCCGGTGGTGACCGGCTACCTCTCCGGTGTCGGCCTCATTATTGCGCTGGCCCAGCTGCCCAAAGTTCTCGGCCTGCCCTCCGGCACGCCTCTCTGGCAAGGGCTGGCCGATCCTTCGCATTGGCGCATGGAGAGCCTGGTCATTGGTGCGGCTACTGTTGTGATGATGGTCATGGCGCCGCGCATCACCCAGCGTATACCAGCTGCCATCATGGGGTTGGCGGGTGGAGTAGCGGCATACTTCCTGCTCGCACAGTTCAACCCGGCTCTCATGCAACTGGACGGTAACTCACTGGTGATTGGCAAGATGCAGGCCAGCGGCTCTTTTCTGGACAGCGTCACCAGCCGCGCCCGCTCACTGTCTGATATCCGTTTCAGGGATGTGTCGCTGATTTTTGTCCATGCCATGACGTTGTCGGTATTGCTCTCCATCGACACATTGAAGACCTGTGTGGGCCTCGATGCCCTCACCCGCAACCGGCACCATTCCAACCGCGAACTGATCGGCCAGGGCATCGGCAACCTGGTGTCGTTCCTCAGCGGTGGTATGCCGGGTGCAGGCACCATGGGGCCAACGCTGGTCAATATCAGCAGCGGCGGCCACAGCTACCGTTCAGGGATTGTTGAAGGAATATTTGTTGTACTCGCGGTGCTGTTCCTGAGCTCGCTGATCGCCTGGGTACCGATCAGCACACTGGCGGGCATCCTGCTGGTGATCGCGTATCGCATGTTTGATAAGCACATGTTCATGCTGTTGCGCTTCAAGGAAAGTCGCACGGATTTCGCTGTCATTGCCGCCGTGATTATCACCGCGGTAACCGTCGATCTTATCGCCGCTGCCGGCGCAGGCATTGCACTGACCATCATGCTGTTTGTTCGAGACCAGATCAGCAGTGCTGTGATCCGCCGCAAACTCACCCTGGTACAAACCTCGTCAAAAACACGTCGCATGGATGAAGAACGCGCAGCGCTCGACCAGTTTGGCAATGAAGGCGTGTTTTGTGAACTACAGGGGCATCTGTTTTTTGGCACTACCGACCAGCTGTTCACGCAACTGGAAGCCGATTTGCGCGAACGCCGTTTTATCCTGCTGGATTTGCGCCGTGTGCAGTCCATGGATTACACCGCCGCGCAATTATTCAAGCGCATGAATACACAACTCGTCGAACACAAAGGACGGCTGCTATTCAGCGGCATGCCGTCGGGTTTGAATGACCAGCGAAATTTTGAACTGTATTTACGCCAGTTAGGCATTGTGAATGAAACCGATGGCGTGCTGATTTTTGAAACACTTGATAGCGCACTGGAATGGATGGAAGACCAGATTCTCCACAGCCATGGCTACACTGAACAGCATGATGAAGCTTTTGATCCACGCGACAGCAAGCTGTTTGTGAATTTTGGCGAGGAAGCACTCAAACGCCTGGGCAGCTGCGTGCGGGAAGTCACGCTAAAAGCCGGCGAGAAGTTGTTCTCGCGCGGCGACAGCGGTGACGAGCTGTTTATTGTAATGAGCGGAACAATGGTGTTTTACCTGCCACTGGAAGGCGGCAAACGCCACCATCTCGATACCGCCGGGCCGGGTAGCGTTATCGGCGAAGTGGCTTTCCTCGACAAGACAGTGCGCGCCGCAGAAGGCGTGGCAAAATCCGATTGCAAACTTTACGGTGTATCACGAACACGTTTTGATGAAGTCTTCGCTGATCGCGCGGATATCCGCGCGCAAGTTTACGCGTCGCTGGCATTGATGATTGGCACCAGATTGCGACAAACAGGCAGCCAACTCCAGGCGCTGGAAGAACGCTAGAAAAACAGCCCCACGGATGGGCCGGTAATTACGCTCCAATCGAGCAAGACTTCGCGGCGCACAATTTTCAGACCGGCTGGCGTATCACGCAAGTGATCATGCCTTCTGGCAGTATAAGTATGGTTATCCTGCCCGTAGCGACTGAAATACAACAGCAGATTGCTGTACACATCAAAACCATCGCCATCCTGGGTGGCTTCGATATTGCTCACAAACCGCCGCGTGCGAGCCGGCGGGTTATCCGTCCACGAATTCATCTTGAAAGAACGCATGACACGGATGCTGAGTGTCAGGTAATTGTCATCGCGAAATGGCGGCTCAAGACCGCTGCTGATTTCCTGTTCCAGCTCCAGCAACGCTTCTGTGCCGCGTTTGGCTGGATCAAGAAATGGCGTGTGGCGCGCAGGTATACGGTACGCCACATCCTCCGCCAACAAAGACAGCCATTGCTGGAATTGCCGCTCATCCAGCAAACGTGCTTCGTGATAATAAAACTGGCTGATACGATGATGCTCTTCCAGAGAAACCATCCTGCGATCACTCATGACTTTTTCTCCGCCATGCCTGCTGCGATATCATCACGCCAGCGCAAATAAAAATCACGGGCGTAATGTTCGTCGTAACAGGAACTGACCATGCCGGGCAATTCAGGATGCGGCCTGGCATCCCCCAGACCCAGTCCATAGTAATACGGTGCATCGTCAGCCACTGCAATGGCATTGCCTATCACCTGCTGCGACCATGCTTCAGAATCTTCCTGTTCCAGCATGCCGCCAGGCCCGAAGAAAAATGTGTAATTCACGCGCAGTTTTTCCTTGATGTGATCCGGCGCATCCGCATCAATCACCCACCATGACCAGTATTCGATTGCATTCGGTCCGCGTGGATGGCTGATACGGATTGTATTGTTACCCCACAGATAGGAAAAATTGGGATAGACACTGTAGGTCAATGGCCGCAAACGACTGCGAACTTCACCAAGACGTGCAGCCACTTCCTGCTGGCGCTGTAACAGATAGGCATGCACCTCAGGATCAAACGACGCGATGCCATCGATCCCCCACATGCACTGATCCGGCGGCGTGCCAGGCGGCATCAGGCGCACCGCAACGCCGTGCCCTGCTTTCGGCACCACATTCATACCGAATTGTTCCAGCTCTTCAACTTGCGGTGTATTTTTCAGCAGCGAACCGTGCAGGAATGGCCCATGGCCAACATCACCCAACTGGTTTTCCACGGGCAATTTCCAGTTCCCGCGCAACTGCCATTTGTGTGCCGCGCCAATCACTTCCACGCCACCCGGGTAACGGTCAAACATGCAATCCAGATAAAACCGCATGTCTCCAAGATAACTGTCGAGTGATTCAATCGACGGATCCATGCTCGCAAATATCAGCCCGTTGTAACTCTCTACACGCGGTACTTTTTTCAAACCCAGTTTTTCTTTATCCAGTTTGCTGCAGACTTTTTTCTCTTGCGGCACAGCATCCAGCCTGCCATCAACAGTGTAAGACCAGTTGTGATATGGGCAGACAAACCGTTTGGCATTACCAAAATCTGCCCGGCAAACCGGCACGCCACGATGACTACAGCTATTGATAGATACATGAATCTTGCCATCGTCGCCGCGCGCCACAATCACCGGCGTTTCGCCCATGTAATTGGCGAGAAAATCTCCCGGTTTGCGCAACTGACTTTCATGGCCTACATATAGCCAGCTGCGGGTAAAAATCTGCTGCTGCTCGATAAGGTACAGTTCAGGGTCGCGGAACACCCGGCGACTGATCAGGCTGCCATCATCGCTAACGAGTTGCTGTAGATTCATCACCATTGACACATTCCCTGCGAATACTTGATTTCGACCATTGCACAACAAGACAACATCCGGTGCAATGGCAACCGTCCATTACGCACTTCTTACCAAGAGACTGGCAATGTTATGAAAACTGCCGATATCCGCCGTGATTACCAATATGGCGAACTGCACCGTCACGATCTGGCTGATGATCCGTTCAGCCAGTTTGAGCAATGGCTCACGCACGCACTCTCTGAACCCGGCATCCCCGATCCCACCGCAATGGTTCTCGCCACCGTGGACGCCCATGGCCAACCCAGCCAGCGCACGGTATTACTGAAAGACCACAGCGCTGCCGGTTTCACGTTTTTTACCAATCTGGACAGTCATAAATCTGTCGACATGGCAACACAACCGCGCGTGTCATTGTTATTCCAGTGGCTCACACAGAGCAGGCAAGTCATTATCAGTGGCACAGTAGAACGCACCGAACGGGCGATTGATGAAGCCTATTTTGCCAGCCGGCCACGCGCCAGCCAGCTCGGTGCCTGGGCTTCCCACCAGAGCCAGACGCTGCATGATCGGGAAGCACTGGATAATGCGTTTGAAGCGCAGGTGGTGCGGTTTGGCGATGGCGAGATCCCCTGCCCACCCGAATGGGGTGGCTGGCGGGTTACACCAGTCCGCTTCGAATTCTGGCAGGGTCGCCCCAGCCGGCTGCACGACCGTTTCGTCTATACGAAGCACGGCAACAAATGGGTTATTTCTCGCCTGTCTCCGTAAATCTCCCTATGCCTGACACACCTGTCTAGACCATAATGCAGCCCATAAATTTATAACCCTTTCTATCAACCTAGGAGCATCACCATGCAAACTCCCATCGCAAAAAAACTGGGTATTGAAGTACCCATCTTTGCCTTCACCCATTGCCGTGACGTTGTTGTCGCTGTCTCCAAGGCTGGCGGCCTTGGCGTACTCGGCGCTGTCGGTTTTTCTCCTGAAGAACTGAAGCAGGAACTGGACTGGATCGACCAACACATCGGCGACCATATCTACGGCGTGGACATTGTTATCCCGCAAAAGTACGAAGGCATGGGTGAAATGGATCCCAAGAAGCTGGAAGAAACCCTGCAAGCCATGGTGCCGCAGGAACACCACGACTTCGCTGCCAAACTGCTGGCTGACCACGGTGTACCAGAATGGCCAGAGAAAGAAAAAATGGGCTTGCTGGGCTGGAACGAAGCTATTGCGACCCAACTGGTTGATGTAGCACTGACCCGTCCAAAGTGCCGCCTGATCGCCAACGCGCTCGGCACGCCACCAGCCGACATCATCAAACGCATCCAGGACAGCGGCCGTCTGGTCGGCGCACTGTGCGGTAAAGTGAAACAGGCTGTACAACACAAGAAAGCCGGTCTGGACTTCATCATTGCCCAGGGCGGCGAAGGTGGCGGTCACACGGGCGACGTAGGTTCTATGGTGCTGTGGCCACAAATCATTGACGCAGTGGGCGACACCCCTGTGCTGGCTGCCGGCGGTATCGGCAACGGCCGTCAGGTACTGGCTGCGATGGCAATGGGTGCGCAAGGCGTATGGTCCGGCTCATTGTGGTTGACAGTTGAAGAAGCTGATGCCGAACCGGCACAGAAAGAAACCCTGCTCAAAGCCACTTCCGAAGATACCGTGCGTTCACGCAGCTGGACCGGCAAACCTTGCCGTATGCTGAAAAACGAATGGACCATGGCGTGGGAAGCAGAAGGCAACCCGAAACCACTGGGCATGCCACTGCAAGGTCTGGTGACTGGCGATGCTATCCGTCGTACCCACAAATACGCCGGTGTGGGCGAGTGCCAGAAAGTGGCGTTCAACCCTGTTGGTCAAGTTATCGGCCAGATCAACCATGTCGAGAAGAGCGGCCAGGTGGTGATGCGCTTGCTGACCGAGTACGTGGAAGCGCTGGAACACGTCAACTCACTGATGCCGGATGCGTAAAACCAACCGGTTTGATGGGACTGGAAAGGGTCGCTTCGGCGGCCCTTTTTTTATTGGCTTCCATCTATAAGCTCTGCAGGCCATCTTTCTCGATACATTTCATACCAATACTTTTAATACCAATACTTTTCATATCGATACTTTCCGTATCGTAATAACCGAAGACATGCCTTTTTCTCGACAATCAAGTCTCGACAGCACCGGCGAAAGTACGCAACATAGCTGCCACCAGCCACCCCATTCCAGGCATTCCCATGTGGGTAGTGATTCCCGTTAAAGATCTAGAGAGCTGCAAAAGCCGGCTCGCGCACGCCCTTCCCGACCATGCACGACCAGCCCTGATGGGCGCGTTGCTGGGAGACCTGCTCAGCATGCTGAAAAGCTGTGGCAGCATCACTGGCATTGCTGTTGTCACACGCTGCAGTAAAGCCACACAACTGGCGACAACGTATGGCGCTGAAGTCCTCACATTGGAAAATGACCGCTGCCTCAATAGCGGTGTCACAGCTGCCATCCAGGAACTCACCACGCGCAATATTCCTGACGTTCTGGTACTGCATGCCGATCTGCCTCTTGTCACCGCAGCGGATATCGACACACTGGTGCAAGCACATCGCACCCAGAAAACAGGCATCACACTGGTACCTGATAGTGAACTGAATGGCACGAATGCGATGCTGTTGTCATTGCCGTCCAGCATGCAGTTTTTTTACGGCCAGCACAGCTACCCGAAGCATCTGGCTTTTTGCCAGGAGAACGCCATCACTGTGCAGACCACGCACAACGAACGCGTTGGTTGTGACATTGATTTGTGGCAGGATTTCGCGCCGCTGCTGTCTCTACGCACTACGGGCAACCGCCAGCAACTCGCGCGTTGGCTGGAACAATATGGCGATCTGTTTGATTCGCCGCCAGCCGGGATAGCAATGCCCACATCAGCTGCAGATTACCTGAATGAAAATGAATGTCTCGCACTCGCAGAATGCCAGGACACCGCAGGATTAATGACAAGGGCGCGCGCATTGCGCGATGACGGATTTTATAACGTCATTACTTTTTCAAAAAAAGTATTTATTCCACTGACTCACCTGTGCCGTGATGTCTGCCACTACTGCACCTTTGCGCAAACCCCGAAAAAAATTGACAGTGCATTCATGTCTATCGATCAAGTGTTGGCCGTAGCGCGTGAAGGCGCGGCGATGGGCTGCAAGGAAGCGCTTATCACACTCGGTGAAAAACCGGAGTTGCGTTACAGCGCTGCCCGCAAGGCACTGGTTGACATGGGGTACTCCACCACCATCGATTACCTGTACGCTGTAGCAGAAGCCATTTACCGGGAAACCGGTTTGTTGCCTCATGTGAATCCAGGCACACTAACTGCGGATGAAATGGCGAAGCTACGCAGCGTGTCACCATCCATGGGCATCATGCTGGAAAGCCTTTCCACACGCCTCTGCGAAAAAGGCATGCCGCATTATGGCTCGCCGGATAAAGATCCCTCTGTACGCCTCGCCACACTGGAAGAAGCTGGCAAACAGCAAGTGCCATTTACGACCGGCATCCTGATCGGCATTGGCGAAACGCGGCGTGAGCGCATCGAATCCCTGCTGGCTATCCGCACACTGCATGAACAGTACGGACATATCCAGGAAATCATCGTACAAAACTTCCGCGCGAAACCGGACACCAAAATGGCGGAAGCCCCGGAACCGGATCTGGAAGAATTATTGTGGACCCTCGCTGTTACCCGCATCATTTTTGGCCGTGACATGGCGATACAGGCACCACCAAACCTGTCACCCGGTGTACTGGAAAAACTGGTGGGTGCCGGCATCAACGACTGGGGTGGCGTATCACCGCTCACACCAGACTATGTCAATCCGGAAGCGCCGTGGCCACACCTGCACCATCTGGCAGAGGCTACTGCCAACGCAGGAAAATTCCTGCACGAGCGCCTGACCGTTTATCCATCTTATGTATGTAATTATGCAGTGTGGACAGACAAGCGGTTTCACACCGCCCTGCTCCAGATGACAGATGGTGACGGTTTCCCACGCGTTGATGCCTGGCAAACCGGCAGCGGTGATGAACCGCCAATGGATGTGCTCATGCAAATACATGAGCCTGTAAAAAACCGCACTGCTTCACAGGATATAAAAAACATCCTTGCTGCAATTGAAACAGGCAAAACCCCGACAGAAAGTGACATTGTGCGATTGTTCCGTGCACGGGGTGATGACGTTGGCCTGATCTGCCACGCAGCAGACAGCTTGCGCAAAGCCATCAATGGCGACACGGTCACTTACGTCGTCAACCGCAACATTAACTACACCAATGTCTGCTATTTCAAATGCCAGTTCTGTGCATTCTCGAAAGGCAAGCTCAGCGAAAATTTACGCGGCCGCCCTTACGATATTTCACTGGAAGAAATCCAGCGCCGTACGACAGAAGGCTGGCAGCGCGGCGCCACAGAAGTGTGTATGCAAGGCGGCATCCACCCTGATTACGATGGCAACACCTACATTGAAATTCTCGACGCCGTAAAAGCCGCGCAACCGGATATGCACATCCATGCATTCTCACCATTAGAAATCTGGCAAGGGGCAGCCACTGTCCAGAAACCGTTGAAAGAATACCTGCAGCAACTGAAAGCACATGGGCTAGGTACACTGCCCGGCACTGCAGCAGAAATTCTTGATGACGAGGTGCGCGCCGTACTGTGCCCGGACAAGATCCGTACAGCAGAATGGTTTGAAGTCATGGAAGCCGCACATGCCGTCGGCTTGCGCTCCACCGCTACCATCATGTTTGGCCACATCGAACACTATCAACACTGGGCGAGACATTTCCTGCGCTTGCTGGAGTTACAGAAGCGCACCGGCGGGTTCACTGAATTTGTCCCGCTGCCATTTGTGGCGGAAGAAGCCCCGCTGTACCTGAAAGGCCGCGCGCGCAAGGGGCCAACGTTCCGGGAAGCTGTCCTGATGCATGCCATCGCCAGACTCGTATTGAGCCCACACATCAGGAATATCCAGGCATCCTGGGTCAAACTTGGCAACCGTGGCGTGCAGGCTTGCTTGTCTGCGGGCGTGAACGATCTCGGTGGCACATTGATGAATGAGAGCATTACCCGCGCAGCTGGCTCCACGCACGGGCAAGAAAACTCGCCGGAAAATCTCGATGCTATTATTCGCACTGCCGGACGACACCCCAGACACCGCACCACGCTGTATGGGGAAGTGGACGCACTGCATATTGCGCAGTCCTACCATGCGGATGAATTATCGCCACTGGTGAATGATCTGGTCACACGCCCTTCTCGCAAAAACGAACAGCTGATACGTGTAGCTGTCTGATAAACCAATAACGACAAGGAACACCATCATGCTGACCCGATTTGACGATTACTGCGTACACCAGACCACCGAGCCACTGGCACAACCTGTTACGTCTGACCGCAATTTTTATGACCGTTACTGGTTCAACGGGTTTGATCACACTGGCGCTTTTATTTTTGAAGCCGGATTTGGCATTTATCCAAACCGTCATGTGATGGATGGCCACTTCAGTGTGGTGATTGATGGTGTGCAACACGCATTCCATACCTCACGCCGCGCACCGCTGGATCGCACGCAGACACACTCCGGCCCTTTCCGCGTAAACGTGATCGAACCAATGCGGAAAATCCGTTTGCATATCGCAGCAAATGAAACCGGCATTGAATGTGATTTATTGTTTCATGCGCGCACAGCACCCGTGCGCGAAGACAAGAACCTGATGAGTGAAGGCGTGCGCACCATCATGAACACAACACGCTTCACGCAATTCGGTTTCTGGAGTGGCCACTTCACCATCCATGGCAAACGCACTGAAGTGAACATGGCAACCACCTACGGCACACGCGACAAATCGTGGGGTTGGCGCCCGATCGGCGAACCGGAAGCTGGCGCGCCAGGATTGCTGAATGGCGAGCCAGGCGTGTACTGGGTGTGGGCACCGATGCATTTTGATGATTGCTGCACGCATTACGCCACATTCCAGGATCGCGACGGCAAACCAACACAGGAAGGCGCGAGC
>ERZ724520.907-NODE-907-length-15528-cov-5.298779_pt1 | contig 15528 bp, 9 predicted proteins | sample MGYA00376053_ERZ724520 | MGnify/ENA primary metagenome ERZ724520 (study PRJEB28724, sample SAMN07190886) | activated sludge metagenome | isolation source: activated sludge of sewage treatment plant in Hong Hong | place: USA: Christiansburg, Virginia | collected... | reverse complement strand
TAAAATATTTTAAATTTAAAAACATGAAATTCCTCCAATTTTAAATCAACACCCCCACAATCTTTACCGCATAAACTAGTTTACTTTCAATAAAAATGTTCATATACAAGATTAATTTGAAGTAAAATCCATAAGCTCCATTTCTCAACAACGGTAATCTGAAAACAGTAAAGACAATATACAGATTTAGTTTTTTTAATAGTATAAAAAGTATGTTGATTCATGCAAAGGCACACCATCTAATTAAGTAAATCGAAATCTCATCATATAAAATAGCAATCATCCATATGAAAGGAGATCTAACCAATCGGTTTTCCCACAGAAAACCGATAGAGTAAAAATATTCTAACTTCAAAAAGCAAATGCCCCACCCATTCAAAAAAATCAAAATTTTACAGGCCTTTACCCTCAATAGGCTCCAAATACCAAAAAATATTGATTTAAATAATATTTTGATTATTCTATTTAGTTTGTTGACCATCTGAAAATAAATGACCGTTTCTCAAAACTACAAAAAAAAAATTAATAACTGTTATCTTCTTTTAATTTTATATGATCAATATCCAAGAATAAGCGATTATAAACTACAATAAAATTATTGATATATTCAGATGGCAATCACTCTTTCTTTTCTTCTAATGGTGCTTCCACAGGTGCTTCCAATTTCGCTTACTTTTTCTCACAGAATTTAGGGTGAATGTGGTTTCGCTTCAACTATCCCTTTTTCAATTTTACTTCATATTCCTACAAGCTAATTAAACGCGATTCATCATAAACTCCCTCAGGAATTCTAAATGGCCTAAATAACATCGACAGTACCAATATTCAGTTCTGTTTGGCTGCTTGCCCCCGAACCTTTGCTCAATTTGCGATGGATCAATGTTATCGAACATCGATTTTTCCGTATTATTCTTTGAAAATTTAATCTTCTCGACAGTTACTGGATCCAAAAAGTTAGAAACTATCTTCCAGCTGAAGTAAATCGTGCCAGGGGCATTCACAATAAACATTTTAAACAGTCTTCCTCCATAATTCTGCGACATTTTTTGAGTTGTTCCCTTAATAGCCGACATCGGAATCTATGTCACTCCCATCCCTCCTAACTCATAAATAACAATCCAGTTTTATACCTGTCCAGGGATAAACATGTTCTTAATGATCTACTCATGAACACAGACAGTCGCCAAGAAAGCAGTATCGATTTCCTTAACGTCAAAAAGAGTTGCGTTGAAAACCAATACAGGTCTGAAATTACGATCTCGACCACAAGGGTAAAAGAATCCACTTTTCTGAATAAAGATAGTTTTACGAGAAGCTTCTCAACCTTGGAGTGATCGACAGGGAGATAAGTTTTTCTGAATTACAGGTGGCTGCTCATTGCCTCCAGAGTATCCTTGGGTTTGTAACCATGACCCTGTAAGAACAACAGCAAACGTTGCTCATCGAAAAACTACCTATCGTACTAAACCTTGTTTTTGTCAACATATTCGGCAAACTATTGGATCTTTTTGCGTTCGTACTCATCGTGGGTGATTTGACCGTAGTAAAAGAAACGAGTTCCCTTCTTTCCTTCTTCTGTTTTCTCTTCCTTCTCTGCCTAAAAACACCGGTACTGTTTGGGAAAAAAAGATAGGCTTTATCGTGCGTAGCTAATGGTCCGTACGTTGTTTAAATTGATTCCATATCTGGTTAAATTAAAAATATAATTCTCCATCAATCAGGAACGAGTTGTTTAAACTCAACTTTAAAAATGAAAAATATTTTCTACAAAATAAAACTAACTCTTTATTATATTTTTTATAACGCCTGATGGAAGCAAGTACTCACTTTTCTATTTAGATGGTATCAATTACTACAAGGGAGTCTTGCTTTGCTCAAGACCGAATTAGAGCCCCTCAATTTCCAAAAAAAGGTACCTTTTACAACACTCAGATAATTCTGCGGGAGAGTATTTGCCCATGATCAGTTAGGATTAGTTCCAGTTAAAGAGTACGATGAACATAAAACAAAGAAAAGAGTACTTCCTGTACTGAATAATCATAAAAAATGGCTATAAAAATTCAAGAAAGATGTCCAGTAAAAAAAATAATTTGAGGAAAAAGAAAAAGAAAAAGCACTCTAACGCTTATAAAAAATCAAACAGGAAGGCCTCTAGTAAAGATAGAAGCTAAAAAAGGAAACTCTGTAATCAAGCAACAGTAAAATACAACCACAACAGGACTCGCCTAAAAAGCAATAATCAAATCTTAAGAAAAAAGATAAGCCCGCTTGGGCAAAAACAGCTGTTGAAGCAGAACAGTCAGAAGAAAAATAGGTAGACTAGTTACTCGATTTCTTTAATAAATAGCAAGCAACAGAACTCAATGACTATGTAAATGACTCTGATGTCAAAAACATATTAGTATAACTTAAAAATAAAATATAAAAGCTCAAGGGACAGGAAGACTGGAGAAAAAGTCAAATCCAGAAAATGTAAGATTAGAAAAAAAAAGTAGAATAACTAAAAAACAATGATAAAGATGATGATATTCTCAGCAGAATGAGCAAACAGTCAGGAGCTCAGTCAATCTCAAGCCAAAAGACGGCAGAACGTATACAATAGTTATAAAAAAAGAAAAAAGAAGTTTAGTGGGAAAAGCACACAGCAACAGAGAAAAAAACCCTTGCAAGTGTAGATTAGCAAATTGCGAAAAATATAGCAGACGAAGTCTTAAGAAATTACCCCCATCTCAAACATCACAGTAACCAATCCATACGACAACTACTCTAAAAGCAAGCTCATTAACAAATAAAAATCTGATCAGTAAATATATCTTTTTTTAATTAAATCTGGTTAATAAAATTAAATTCGTATCATGGCTGATTTCATCACCCATAAAGCCAATGTGGCGTTTCCAATTGTCTAGATGGATGGAGACTAAATGGCTAGAGTTATGTGGAAGGCCATTAAATAACATCTCATTCTCCCATTCGTAAGTGTTTAAATCAGGTACTTTGATTTGGGCATTGAAAACAGGAACGCAACCAACGATCAGGTTACCATTGACGCAGCCTAAGCTGTTAAGAATATCAAAGTCGGGATTAAATGTGCGACTATTACCCCTGATGAGGCTCGAGTTTCATAGTTTGGGTTAAAAAAAATGTGGAAAAGTCCAAATGGTACAATCAGAAACATTCTCAATGGAACAGTCTTTAGATAGCCTATTATTATCAAAAACATCCCAAGATTGGTCCCTGGCTGGAAAGCACCTATTGTTATCGGCAGACACGCCTTCGGAGATCAGTACAAGGCAACTGATTTTGTTATTAATTAACCTGGAAAATTTTAAATAGTTTTTACGGGTAAGAGCGGGAAACAATAAAAAACAGAAGTTTATACATTTGAGGGTAAGGGAGGGGTTGGATTAGCTATGTATAATACTGATGAAAGTATTCATTAATTTGCATAAAGTTGTTTTCAATACGCCCTCAATAGAAATTATCCACTTTACTTTACAACCAAAAATACCATCCTCAAACATTATGATGGACGATTCAAAGATATTTTCAACAAACTTTATGCTTAAAAATACAAAAAATTATTCTAAGAAAAGAAACTTTGGTACTAGCATCGCCTCATCGATGACATGGTAGCTTACATGATGAAGTCTGAGGGAGGTTACGTTTGGGCTTGCAAAAACTATGATGGAGACGTACAAAGTGACTGTGTTGCTCAGGGTAAACATCATTTTATTCAGGATTTGGATCGTTGGGATTAATGACTTCAGTACTCATATCTCCAGATAATGCAGTTTAATCCTAAGCAGCTCACGGGACAGTAACCAGACATTATCGATTATGGCAACAAGGTAAATAAACTTCCACCAATCCAATTGCCAGTATCTACGCCTGGACTAGGGGATTATTACATCGAGCCACTCTTGATAATAATTATGATCTAAGAAACTTCGTATCTCTCTTGGAAAAAAGTGTCATACAAACAGTAGAAAACGGATATATGACTAAAGATTTAGCCTCGATTGTTCATCAAACAACAAACCTCAAACCAAACCAATACTGTTAAACGATAGAGTTCATTAAAAAAATCAAGGAAACTTTTTTATCGAATTGCCATGGAGCAAAATTATGAAACCGTCATTTATGAAAGATTTATTATTGAACTGTTTTAGTCATTTTTATTATAGTTTAATGCTTTTGAGCCGAATATCTTTAATTTTTATACTAAAATAGTTTACCGAAAACAGCTGAAGCAGAACGAATGAGCACATAATAATCTTTCAACATTAAAGTGGATATCGATCCTTTTTAAATATGTCCTTTTTGCTTGAGAGTTGCTCCAATCATCATTCTGGAGATATATATGCTGATCATGTTTGTCAAAGAACTAATAAAATCACATCGAATCTACTATGACCAACTTGACAAAATCATATTCTTCTTCTCAGCACTAAGTATTTCTGCTGACTTGGTTTCAATCGTATTCCTAAATATGGCACTATCAACAATTTCATATGGTCTTAAAGTAATCGGAACTTTTCCTTTACTGCTCGTCTTTTTTAGATTTGTATTTGATCAATTTCAATGCTCCAAATGGTTTCTGATATTAGTACTAACTTTTATCTTTGTTTAATTTCTTTCCATTTTCTTTTTGGGAATAATTCAAATCAGATATGCACTACTAATACTCTATTTTATCATTGGAGTGTGCTCGTTGCATCAAATAGCTTTAATTCGATAATTCTTAAAGAATTAAAAATCAAGAAAAAGATAATTAAAGAGAAACCACAAAATTAGCTAAATCTAAATATAGTTGCTCGATAGAAAATAATATTAATACAAAGTTTTATCGAATTAGTTTAAATATCATATCTATCTCAGAAAAAGTTTTTGCATTACCATCACATGCAGCTTAATTATCACATATATATTTATGCTGAACCTTGAAGAAAGTAGAAATTTTTTCGGATAATTTTTAGTCGTATCGATTGTTTAAATGCTGACACCAGGAACCTACTTCTTTTTCTCTTCGGCTAATCAATGGATCATTAGAAGAATGAATTCCCCTCAAAACGAAAGATAGCATTCCAGTGTCACCATTTCTATTTAATAAAGATGATCGATCTAAACAATGAGGAATTCGTCACAAAAGATACAAAATAAATTTGTTTTTATGACATTTCAATACAAAAAAATTATTAATTTACTTTTAATATGTTTAAATTACAAATATTACTTAAATAGTTAAAGATTTATGTAGCCCGAAGAAAAGAAAGAATAAGTGAAATACGAATAAAAAAAGGAAGAAGAAGGAATCGACAAAATGAAACTAGAACTTGTCTCAAAATTGATCGAAGAGAAGAAAAAGAAACAGTATTCATCAATTAATGTAGCCCCGACAGAAAAAATCTCAAGTATTACGAAGATCTCCTTAAAAAACATTAGTTTTGGGATAAAAAACCGACTCTCAGATAAGATAAAAAACTACCACCCGGTAGCGTAGAAGGTAAAAGATAAGTCAAAGATGTGAGAAAAGATCCCATTGCACTTCCACGAGAAGGTTTGTATTGGTGTGACATTGATGTCAAAGATCCTAATCAACTAGAAGAAGTTACTATTATCCTATTCAGTTTTACCAACTTTTAACAAACAACTATGTTGAAGATGATGATAATACTTACAGATTCGACTACTCAAGAGGCTTTTTATAGTGGGCCCTCACTCCTCCCGGCTACAGACCCTAGTGGCTGGTCGGAATCAGAGACGAAAATAAAATTTTAGTGGCATCAATCACTGGAGTCCCTGTTACAGTATTAGTCGAAACCGATAAAATCAAAATGGCAGAGATAAACTACCTCTGCGTGCACAAAAAATAGAGATAAACCAAATTTGCTGCCCTTTTGATCGAGGAAGTGACAAGAAGAGTTAATTTACGAGACAAATGGCAAGCGGTATCTTAAGAATCATTTAGATCTATACAGCCGGCAGAAATTTACCAACTCCCTTTACACGATCAACTTACTATCATCGATCAATCAACCCGAAAAAACTCATTTAAGTCAAATTCTCAGCTTTAACGCAAAACCAAACACTCGTCATGGTGAAAAAACTTTATAGTATCCCCGATTAACCAACATTATAACTAAGACCTATGACTAAAAACGATGTTTTTGGAGTTACTAAACTGCTCAATGATGGACTTTCGTATAAATGCAATTATTTAGTAAATACGTCGTTAAATTCCATTATACTGAGGAAGATGTAAAACACTATTTTTTGCCCCGTGACAAAATAGTCTATACTTGGGTGATAAGTAAAACTGAAGTAGAGGGTGGTAAAAAAAAAGTAAAAGTGACTGATTTCCTATCATTCTACTCCCTTCCCTCTCACGTCATGAACAATCCAAAACATGACATGCTCTATGTATAATTTTTGTAATATAGGCTTGCTATTCCTTCTATAACTTCGCAACCACCGTTCCTTATGTATAACTCATTAGAAACGCCTTAATCTTTGCAAAAAAAGAAGGTTATGACGTATATAACTGCCTCAACCTCATGGACAACGCAAGTGCTTTCGAAGATTTACACTTTCAAACCGGAGACGGAGTCTTGAACTATTACCTCTACAATTGGATCATGAACAAGTCTAAAATTTAACCCTCATAACTCGGAGTCGTGCTATTTTGATTATATGTATCGAACTGAATTTGTTCTAATCACAATTAATCTATCAAATCAATCCCTTTTGACTCAGCAAACTTTGCAATGATTTATCTTTATGCATTTCTTGTAAAATATTGCTTCCTCCAATGAGTTATCCGTCAATATACAACTGAGGATAAGTAGGCCAGTTTTTGTACAATTTTACCTCTTATCTTATTACAGTATTATCTAAAACGTTGATGGCCTTAAATTATGTCAAACCTAAATATAAACTTTCTTACCGTATTTCTTTAGCAACTACACCACAAAATTTGAATACCCACACATTGGAGCTAACGGAGTTCCTTTCATAAACAAAACGACTTTGTTTTCTTTGACCCATTTATCGATGATTAGTTGGGCGTTTTCTTTAGTTATTTCAGTCGGTTTGCCAGCTTCACCTGAACTCGATTCTGTTGAGAAATAAAATGCTAGAGGAAAAGCGAACTGAGAATGATTAGCAGTGATTGCTCTCTTCAGAATATTTGCAATCATACGACCGAATTTAATATTTTATATTAAGTTGTGGTTAGTATATAGATCTTACAGTATAAATAATCACTCGAAGTATAAAAGATAACTGTTGAGATTAATCCTCAAAAAATTCAAGTAAATTCCTCAATTGATACATAATCCAATTAGAAAAATAATTTAACCTTTTAGTAATTTTGAAATGTTTCCTTAGACTATCGATAGATCTATTAATCAAACATAAACGAAAATAAATTTATATTGAATCATTATTAAATATAAAAAAAAACTTAAAAACTTCTAAAAATGGAGCAGATCTATAAGAAACTATGTCCTATTACGATTTTCACTGCTAACTATTAATATTTTTCTTTAGATTGAAGGTTATTAGAATCAATATCTAGTGACGGGATAAATCGAACTCTGAACCTTATTCTCCTCAGTAGGACTGAGGTAAGAAAATCGAATCTGAGGCGCGTGAGATGTCTTAATTACACTGACCGGCTGCGTTCATAAATAAAGTACAGCTTCATCATATTCAATGTACGTGGAGGAGTGCTCTTAACAGGAGGTTGTCTCTTCTCAGGGAAGTCAAGAACAGTTTATTTCTTATCCTCCTCAGCAGAGCAACAACTAAAAAATGGCTTCTTCGGCGGTGCTTGATTGCTTGACATTCTTAGAATATTATTTTTAAAATAAAAAATGAATAATTTCTTAATTCACAAAAACTCACACCAATACTCCAGCAACCATTGTCTTGAAAACAAGATAATTTGAAGCATAAATAACCCAATAATTTCAAATCCGACAATTTATATTAAAAATTAAATCATGAACATCTTAAGTTGGTTTAACGAGTAGAAAAAATAATAACCTTCTCTAAAATTTATACCCAAAATCAACATAAACCCCAAATCAACTCTTTATATTTAAGTTTAACCCAAAGATCCCACCAATTGTTCAAACATAGTCATTACCGCTTTTGCTTCACAACAAGTAAGATCTATCGTACCGATTCGAGTATAGTGGAGCCGATTTAAAATCAAAGCAGAAGCAGTCCATTCGGTTGAGAAAATTCACTGTCTCGTAGGAAATACCTATATGTGCGAGCCAGGTGATGTCGGAGGCTATATTAAAGCAGTTGTCAGATCAGTAGATTAGTCTCTCAGAGCCGAAGCTGAAGTTACGATTGGCCCCATCAGCATCGATTCGATGATGAAAAGATTAATTTAAGGAGCTTTGTATTCAGGAAGCTTACTTTCTCAAATTGTAATTTGCTAAAAAGACAAAAAATGCAACATTAGCTTCCGAATCAACACGAGAACAATGGAGTTTACATAATAAAACACTTAAGAAAAGCTAGTTAAAGATTTTACAATGTCATAACCCAAAATTTAATTGAATCCAAAAGACTCGACAAGAGTATATCTAAGATTCGAACAAGATCAGACAAACATAGTAAGAGAATGGCTGAATACGATATTTAAGTTTTAGAACAGAAGTATTTAGGAGAGTTCCCTTTCGATTAAAGTACCCTACTCCAATAACTCATCCAGTGCCTCAAGACTTAAACTATTCCAAAAATCAACTGGGCCCTGCATCAACAAAATGGAACTTCGCTTTATTTCTCGAAATTCACGCGATTTATTTCTGTTTACTCAAAGGGCATTTATTTGTCGGGAGGACATGAAAAACTCTCTCTTTCTCCAAAGAATCGAAACGTTACATAATTTAACCACTTAAGAAGATTACTATAGATTTTTAAGTTACATGAGTTTAAAACACTAAATCCTTCGGCTATCTGATCTCGCTAAAGATTTCGAAGATGACCGAAATGCGAAAGTCAAAGACCTTGTCGCTATGGAAGAATCAATCGGAGAAATGACTTTAACTTATCTAAAAATAATAGAATAAAAAGGAAAACACGATCGCATCGATTTTTAACACTCCTACTCCCAAATCAGCATAGCTCGTGAATAAATGATGAATAAAAAATAATTAAGAGAACTGAAAACACAAAATGAAAAACTAAGATAAAAAATTAGAACAATGGATGGATAAATCGAACTCCTCAAATTTTATAAAATTGAAGATAATCAATCCATGATCTTTAATCAAACCAGTAACCCCTTTAATAAAAACAAAAATGAAATCAGTGGTTTTCAAATTAATGTCAATTCCCCCTAAAATAATAAAGGTCAAAATAAAAATATGTACGAAGTCAGTATCAGTAACGCAAAATTACTTTAATAAAACAACGAACTTAAACGGCAACTAATGATGAAAAAGAAAGATCAAAACAATTTCTAATATTCACAAAATATGATACAATTATTAGGAGATTTAGACTAAAAATAAGATGGAGAAAATAGAAACAAATAAATTGATCATAGACTCAACAATCTACTTTCCTAAAATTAACAATTAAAAAAAAAAATTGATGAATTACTCGAATCTAATCAAGGCCGTAATCGTGGAATCGGAGTCACAAAATCAAACAAATCAATGTCCATCCACTAAATCAGCATAGCCAACAGCACAGTACTCAACCAGTCAGCTATCTCTTCAGTAGCCGATTCCTCTATCAATCAAAGCATCACATCAGAAGCTGCAATGATGCGACTCGAATAAAATTTAAGATCATTGAGTACTATGAACGCTAAATTGCAGTAGGATAATACAAGACTTAGAAGAGAAAGAGACCACTACAAAAACGAGGTTAATAAACTTCAAAATAACCGAAAATAATTATAAACCAAACCTGTAAATAAATCAAACTACATGAATGATAACTCAATGGTTTTCCGTTACCAGTAAGAAAACTAAATGCTGCAAAATTAGAAAAATGCACTCCTTCGGAAAATATAAAGTCTTTCGAAAGAAAGTGCAGGAAGCATACGAGAAGAGTTTCTCCTTCGCTAGAAAAAATTAAAATAATACGAACAACTAATCGACAAATTAAAACTTGAAAATATTTCACTCTCTAAAGAAAAGCAAAACAACGAAAACAACAACGAAGAAGTTACATTCTTCACTAATTAAAACATAAAATTGAAAAAAATAAACAGTTAGTTATTAGAACAAATAAAAACGCTAAAAATATAAATGGAAATGCGAAGCGGAAATCTTTACAATAGTCGAGTCATAGAAATGGAAAACGAACTTAATTTTTTTAAATCTAACTCTCCAGATATTATGTCCAGTGACAGCAACAAACTAATCGATCAAATCAACTAATTGACAAAAACTAACACAAAACTCAAACAAGAAAACCAAGACAAACAATCTAAACTCGATCACCAAACTCTTACCATCGAAAAACTTATGCGTGAAACAACTAAAGTACAAAATTCACCTACACCCAAATACTCAACTTCCTCCTCTTCCAGTACTAAATAAAAAGCCTATTCCTAAAAGTGTAATCAGGCAACAGTAGAAGAGCTGTAAAAATATAAACGCTAAATTAAAAAGCTTCAAGAATAATTAATTTTTATGAAAAAAAGTTCAGATGCCATAAACCGATCCAGAGATTTGACTCTCTAAATGGACGGATACTACTAAGAAAAAACTGAAGTAATGAAAAAATAACTTGAAGCACTTTACCTATAAAATTAAAACTTAAGCAAGATGTGTTAGCGGTACGGCAAAGACGCTCGAGAAGCAAACAAAGAACTCAACAAATGGCGAGAAAAAGCGATGGATCTAATGAAAGTAAGAACTGAAGAAAGCAGTTTAATTTCAAATGATTTATGATATACTCAGTAACCTATCAAATTAAAATCTGCATTAATTAATCCATACACCCAACTATATAGTATATTTTAACAATTACGTTTAGTATAATAAGATAACGAATATATTATATTCATAAAATTATCATGATCGATCTCTACCTACTCCTAGTACCCACATTTTCAATAATCACCTTACTCAATATCCTCTCCCTTAAACTCGCAATCAAAGACAACATCGCCCTCTCGAAAATCTACGAAAAAAAACAAGACATACATCGATAAATAAAATAAAATTAAGAAAAATCACCAGCGAAAAATCTACTCAAACATCTACTCCTCAATTTTACACCTGTCGAATTCATAGCCGTCAGAAGAGCCAAATATAAACTTAGCTTTTTTCTCTCCATCTCAATTATTCTTCTCGCAACTTTCTTTATACCATCGCCTTTCGCATTCGCTGCTACAGGAGCAATCATTTATTTTTTATACTTTTTTGTTACTATGGCATTAACCAAATCACAATCCAACGAAAGTTGCTAATAAGGATTAAACAACTAAAAATAAAAATATTTACAGGTAATCTTTACTATCATTAGCATTGTTCTCAATTTCGTTATTATAGGAAAAGTATTTAAAAATTATCAAAATAGCCTACTTTCCACTTTTATGGCAGATGCTTGCATTAATATAGTCTTAGATAATTTTGTAATTAGACCCTTAGTTGTTGCTTTAGTCTCCTTTCCTTTGAGTCTTAGTAGTAATATACAAACTTACTTAATATAGTGCCAAAAAAATCAAAGTTTACTTTAAATTTTCGATGAAATCGGTTAAAAATAAATGCTTACCAAACCAAAAAAGATGTTTTCCCCAAGTAAAATTCCAAAAACAATTCCTTTATAAATTTAAATCGAACCTATCCCTGTTAATGAAGATTTTTTAAAGAAAAGATAATAGGATGGCTATGAAAGACCAATTGATATACTGAAAAAAATAAAAAAATAAAAAATTCTTCCTCCCATCAACATCAATCTACAAAAAGCAATGGAATGTGAAAACTCATTAAATAGCCTTTTCAATTCTACAAAAAAAGAATAACATTCAGATGCTAATGATAATTTAGATTAGCCTCGATTCTAAGAAAAAAAACCTGAGGATGATTTGCCCATAAAACAAAAAAATTGTTCTGAAAATCTTATAATGGTCAATCCAAGTCATCAGTAGCATGCTTAGGACGAAGAAGATATCGCTACTGAAGATATCATACACGGAAAATTCCAAGAATAAGGAGGAGAAAGTTTCGGAGGATAACTGAGGATAGGGTTTTCCAGTAAAAAATAGTCGATAAATCACGATTAAGATTTCGAAAATCCTGTTAAAATCAGTCTTAATTCTTCAGAGCAGCCATCTTCTCGACAATAACCTCTTAGAATTTGCCTAAATGGTGCACTTAATCTCGATTTTTAAGGAAATGAACATGAAGAATAAGATATTTAAACTGACAATTTCAGAAAGAGAAGATAATTACTTACACTTTAGTAAAATTCCAATCGAAACACATATGGAGCTCTTTTTATAAAGGAACATCACCAGCATCATCAAAGCGAATAGATCTAGGAAATCGATTTAAACAGCCCTGAACGCAGAAAAAGACAACAAGTCCACGTTGAGTTAGAAGAATAATCAAAGTTGGGCGTTGTGAAGAAAAAGAAGAAGAAATTTTCTCACGATAACAGAGTCATCAAATTTTCAACTGGTGAACCTTATTTGTAGTATCTTCCAAACATGCTATCCAAAGATAACAAAGTAATTTTTGTATAACTTAGGGCAAAAAGTCACAAGCTATTTGCAAAAAAGATGCAATCATCGATAGTCGGGCGTCAAATAGTGTAAAACGACCAAAGAAACGGTTTATCGGAATGGAAAATAATTAAAACATCGTTCCAGAGTTCAGAATCGAAGAACTATGAATAAATAATGATATACAATTTTTTATACCTTAATCATCTGCATTAGCTGTAACTTTAGAAAAGCTATTTTGATATTTAATAGCACAATAATAACTTCATAACTAAGGCAATGAGCTACAATTCATTTGACTACTATCGTCATCTACGAGAGTACCAACTCCATGTTCAAAAACTGTAAAATCCTTAAAAAAATGTACCAACTCATTAGGCGTTCAAACCAATAAAACCAAATATAGAACGAGTCAAATAATACGAGAGAAATAAGAGAATCTAAGAGATAGAAAGACAAAATTAGCATATAATGAACAAACTCGTAAAGATTAATAGAGGAAAATCAGACATTACCAAATCATCATCAGTCCTCTCTCTACCAAAAATAAAAAAATAGTCAGTCATTCCCCTTTTCTAATAAGAAAATAACATCATCGCCAAACGCATCATTTAAAGCAAGTCCAGCATCAACACCGGTAATCTTCTAAAAAAATACTAATCAGTCTAATCCCGAAAACGCAATATCTCAAAGTACTACAACATAGATGGCACCGTAATAAATAGAAAGAAGTACCTCGCATAGCTAATGCTACTGAAGAAAATGAGAGTAAGCGAAATTCTCAAAAACAGTAAATGATGTTTTATTATGGCCGATTTAGATATTCAGCCTATTAAATTAAATTAAATTAAATCCGTTATCAATGGGAAATACTCTAAATGAAGTCGATTATCAGTCATCGCTCACACATATAAACAAATAATACGAAGAAGTTAAACAAGATCCCAGAGGAATAGTCCTCCTCCATAAGTAAACACAAAACAACTACATACTCAAAGAATACACCTTCTGCAATAAACTACACTTTGAATTAAAAACCAAAGAATTACAGGAACAGATCAACAAAGGACCAAGATAGTACGTCATCAGCCCAATAAGAATTTAAAGCAAAGTCTTCAGTAGCTTCTGCTCCAATTCATATAAAATATATGCCATCTTTGAATTTCCGCAAGTCACCCTCCACGAAGAAATCAACGCCAGACAAAAATAAAATAAACATTTCTAATAAACTGAACTCTGGAGTATCCTACAATCTTGCACAAACGCTCTCAGTTAACTCAAACCCCTAGTCAGTCTTAACCCCCACTAAATCTTCATTAATCCTGACGGCCACCTCAAAATCATCCACGATGACCTTGTTGACTAGAACTATAGAGCCGTACTTAACGACCAAATTTACTATGCCCCCGAAAAAATAAGAAATTTTAATAAAATCGATTCAGACCTCACTCTAAGAAAATAGTCTATTTTCAGTATGGGAATGACACTACTTGAATCAGCCCTTCTTTCCTCAATTGATTCGTGCTATGATTACCTGCACTGTAAATTCTAAGAAACAAATATGATATACCTCCTAGATTCGTTAACCTCGAAATATTCCCCATAATTCGTTGAGCTACTCAGCAATATTATTGAAACTAATCCAAACAGACGCGCCTCACTTATGGAGGTCCAAAAATTACTAGATAATTACTGGGGATCAGAGGAATCACAATAAGCGGAATCAACTGAACAGGCACTAGAACAACCTCCTCCATTTAAGGAATAAGAAATCCTCAATAACCCAAAAATTGAAATTTTAAAAGAAAAATCTATCAACACCTGTAAAGAAGTTGTTAAATAACAGCAAATCAAAAAAATGGTTGAAAAAAAATCAGAATCACATTTCTAAACTGTAAAATAAAAATAAACATAAAAATAAAAGGTATCCGCCAGAAAATCAGTAAAACCTATTGAAAGATAAATCACAATTCCAGATTAAGTCAATTCCTACAAACTATAAAAACCTAAGTCCAATAATGATTTGAACCTTTCTCTCAAAACTCCTAAAAATCAATCCTCTTCCAAAGAAAACAATCTTTACACAGATCCCAAACTCTTAGAAATGATCAAGAAAGATCTTGAAGATATTGGAAAATTAAAGCAAAGTGCCTTCTATTAAACGTCTAAATATACTTATATGTACCCACAAACCCAATCCATACTAAATTCCATCAAAAATTTCTAAACAGATCCCAAAATTCAAACAAATTAGGTACAAGTTGGATCATTCTCAACCGCTCAACAAATATCATATTCCAAACCTTAGGAAAGCAGACCTAGTTTCCAGCAACGTGCTTCCGAAATTCAGGCAAGCAAAGGTATGATGAAAAAGAACAATAATGAACTAATTTTTAGCGTAGAAGCTTATTAAAATGGTCGAAGATATGAAGGAACTACACTTCATGGCAAAAAACATGGAAAAGGAAAATTAATGTTTGAAGACGGAGCTTACTATGAAGGTGAATTCAAAGATGACAAAATGAACGGAAAAGGAGTACTTTTTTACAGCAAAAATGTTCCAGCCTATGATGGATAGTGGTACAATGATCAATTTCAAGGCTATGGTATCCTCTATAATGAAAGTCCTCAACAACTCACTTGCGAATTCGATTTTAGAGACATGAATGAAGTTGAAGATTACTGGTTAAAATACGAAGGTAAAACTTAAATAATTTAGGTTAGTTCGCTTTGGACAACAAATCTGGGCGCGGAAAGCTGTACCTGACAAACGGATAGATCTTAGATGGGTAATTTAGATAAGATTTTGTAAATGGATAAGGAAG
>ERZ724520.906-NODE-906-length-15536-cov-3.619727_pt1 | contig 15536 bp, 16 predicted proteins | sample MGYA00376053_ERZ724520 | MGnify/ENA primary metagenome ERZ724520 (study PRJEB28724, sample SAMN07190886) | activated sludge metagenome | isolation source: activated sludge of sewage treatment plant in Hong Hong | place: USA: Christiansburg, Virginia | collected... | reverse complement strand
AAAGAAGACCGCATCCAAGAAATATGTTACTATATCCGCGGTTACGGAGAGGCACTAAAAAGCAAGGAAATCATTCAGACTGCGGAGGACGAGGGGTTCGGATACAACAATTTTTGATTTATAAACTTTGGGGGACTATTTTGAATTTATTGTTTTATTTCATTCGTGCATGGAGTACGAGTATCTTAAGAGCTATCGGCGAAGACACATCAGTCACCAGAAACTTTACAATAAGATAACCAAACAATTCCAGCAGAGCGCAGTCGATGTCAACCAACTCCGTTTCTATGATGAAGTACTATTCGTACTTGACGAACAATCGCCGGGAGGAAGGGCCAATCGGGGTGTGAGTGATGAACTTTTTAACCAGACTCGAAATGCTGAGGGCAAAACTTCAATAAGTAAGATGACCTGGGCCTATATTGAAAACTTGTAGACCGCCAAACTATGCCTTCTGAGGGACGAGAGCAAGATAGATCAGATTAAACAGAAGCAGAGCACTATGAAAAACAGGGAGTAGACGTACGTGCACTTACAAATGATTCAGGCCTCAGTCTATTCGCGTTTCACCAAGGATGCAATTTTGAGTTACGCCATTCAGCCTACGAACATTCCTCCAGTTACTCTGCAAAACGCAAGCAACCCTCTCCTCAACCAATAGTTTAGTTTCAAGTTAGAGGAGGCAAATGAGTTTTCAATTGTTTTCATGGATAGTGGTATTTGTATTGGACAGTGGACGTTTCCCGATTCGAACGGGCTAGCTGAAGGGGAGTATCATAGATTAGTTAAATCAGAAAATGTAACATTTTAAGTGAAGATTCGTTATCTCCCGAGAAATAGTTATGGAGAGAAGGCTTCTTTTGGTTCAAAATTGAAATAGATCGAAGGGACTAAAACAACAACTAGGTCAGCATTCGAAAGTTTAGTTACCTACTAACCGTTTTTGAATAAAGAAACTGCAATAAAACAAGCTTTGAAGCACAAAGAATAGTAATAAAGAAAAAAACAAGAAGAACAAAGTGGTTTAGGATCTTATGGGTCGCTTTTGGGTTATCATGTCCGTAATCTTTTTATTTTACTATTGGTCCTTATATTAGCATAGTGCCTATTTGCCTACTATTCGGCGATTGAGTTTATTGACGTATTTGTGTTGTTATTTAGATAATGTTAGCCTTTTATTTGATGGGATTGCTGATGGATCGATAGATATCTAACTACAGTGAAATTTCGGTACAATTTTTAGTTATATGCGTTGGATTCGTATTTTGTATTATCAAAAGTTTCTTTGGAATGGCGAGTCCTCCATTTTATGTTGTGAACGGAGTGAAGGTGTTTATGGCTGTAATATGCGTAATTCTAAAAATATTGGTGATTTTAGCGCTGATTCTAATGATGAACAATTATTCGAATATCTCGCGTCAAAGAGACATATTCTTTTATCAGGGAGACATTAATGATGACGATGATGTACCAGCGCATGATGAGGATACTATTTGGTAAGATGAGCCAAATAATTTAACTACCCGATGAGGAGTTGATATGTCTAAGGTTTATTATTATGTATAATTGATAAAATTAAGTGATATTTAATCTAAATGAAAGAAACTTAAACGAACTAAATTATACATAAGAGATGAAGATCAAACTATCAGGAAGCGTAACGGCTGTGATGAAGTGAAAGCACCCCAAAGGTACGGGATTGATCCTTTAAAGGAACAGTAAGCTTTTATCTTTCCTCCACGATATCGATGTTTGATTTGTAAATCTCATATTTTTAAGGGCGGATTTATTCAAATTTTTTATGTACTTTCCTCACTTTGAAATGTTTTTGTGACATAATTTGGCTGTTGTCATCTGTCGTAAATCCTTAAACTCGTGTTCTTAGATATTTAAGGATATTTAATTAGTCTTTGCGAAATTAAAGTTTCCAATTAGTCTTGTTTCTATCAACAGACTCAATTTTGCGTGGACCGTTATGACAGGTTTTGCACTATTTTCTTTGAGTTATTTTGTTTTTGAGAAAGTACTGGTTTTCGATACGTTTTTAACTATTTGCGGTTAGTTGGTTGCTAGAGTGAAAGGTTTTGGCAAGATCTAAGTTGCCGGAATTATTTAATGTCCAATTTTATTTACCAACTTTATTGAAAGAGGGTGGAATTATTTTTGACTTCAGGAGCCAGGTTGCTTTGTTTTTTTCCCTCATCAGTCTCTTGTTGCGCCGACTCAGTAAAGATTTTTCAACATTGGTATCGAGTGTTCGGACGAACTCTCCAAAATCTATTGAACATAATTTTTCTACTTTCCCTTCTGGCAGCGTCTAAACTTCCATTTTCCGGAATAATATAATAATAGTATTAACAAAACAAACACTTAAAATCATTTGTTTACTCCACTGATAGTTTCAAACACCGTTTTTTCTACGAATTTTTAGGTGTTCAAAGATATTTTTGGAGATAACTAAACCGACTGCCTTGGCATTCAATGTTCCCTTGTTATGTTGCAGGCTACCTTTACTATACTGAATTGAAGAGAAGGTGGGATCAATGGTTTTTGACTCTAAAATATCAGTTTCTCTTTACAATCGTATTTTTAAATTGTTTAAGTTGCTCAGGTTATATGCATTTGGCCGACCAAAGCTGATGATAGTTTGGCATCCGATTTATTGAATTTTATTATTCTTCTTTAAGGACAATGCTTTTTTTGCAGGACTGTAGTCTCTCCTCTGAGTTTCTCTACTCTTTCTTTGACTCTTCATACTTAATGGTATATATTCAGTACTCTCCGAGTTTACGCTTGATGTTTTAGGTCTAGTTAAAATACTACTTCTAATCATTGTATTTTTCTTTAGATTGTCTTGTGCTACAGCTGATTCCGAAGTTGAAATTTGCAGAGATGACTCAGGATTGAAGAAACTGGTTTCGTGTTGTTTACAGGTTTAGTATATTTTTATGATCGGAGAATCATCAGTTTGAACCGAGCAGCTGACAAATGGATTTTTTTTGTATTTATTGAAATATGAATTAGGTATTAGGGCAATGATATTGCTAGGAAAGGCTGAGTTAACTTGTGCAAGATCTAACACTTGCATTTGTCTCGATGATTTATATATTTCTTTAACTTGGGGCTATTTTTTTAATAATTTCTTTACTATCTTCACCTTGGGGATTGGTTTGCTGCAATTATAATCTTCGTTGTTTTCTAATTTTTATTATTCATTCTATTTTACTTCACACTATTCTGGACTTGACTCAGATCCACTGTTCTCACGCTAGCCCATTGTGATTAATGATCTGTTGCTTCGAAGCTCAGTGATGCACTTTTTGTACAATGCGATTTATTTGTTTTAAGGGAATGAGTCAAATAATTCTTTTCCTTTTTCGTGAAAGTAAATCCCCTTCCCTAAAATTTGGCCTAGCTATTTCAGTCCCTATACTGTAAAATGCTTCTTTTCTTTATCCTTGCCAATATATCCAAAAAAGGATACCTAATAAGTGAAAATATTTGGTGTTTTATACGATAGACCGAGTTGTATTCTAGCGGTATTTCTCTTAAACTCTTCGCTTGTGAAAGTGGTGTCTTCGAAGCGAATGAGGTTTGGTCCGAGTTTAGAGCATAGGAGAGGGAATACCCTCGGCTCTACTGGACAACTTGAATTTGGATTGCCATAGAAGAAACTATAAAGTTTGCGGCTGTGGCCGTGAAGATCAAGCATGAAAGCTACATCTCTGTTTTTGGTGATTTGCGCTAGATATTTTTTTATGTAAGCGGCTTCATGCATGTTTTTTGAACGGTTTCCTCCGTCCCATCGGCGATTAAGATCAATTCCTGATAAATTTGTTCGATAATTTCCAGCAACAACTCCATCAGGGTTAACCATAGGAATAATCTTTATTTAATAATTTTTTCTGAGGTATTCGCTCTCTTTGTCTCTAGATAAGAGATAGTCTATTAGTCCCTAACAAACAAATGAGCCGGGTGTTTATCCAGGATGCTGTCGAGCCATGATGAAGATGATGGGTTTATTCTTGACTTTGCTATTGCTGTCAGTGATTGTTAGTACTTCTACCTTATTTTTTCCAACTGTGTTCAAAATTGTATCTCGTTATAGAAGTTAATTTTTATATTTAATTTTTGTTTGGGCATCCAGGTAGTTATTGAGATCGTTAGGCGTGTAGGGGTAGCTATGAGCAACCAACAAAACATCATTATCGTAAGAGGTGGATACACTAAAGCTCAGTGTGAAATAATATCGTTTTGAGTTTTAGATTGCGTGATCATTTTTGAAATAACGTATATTCTTACCCCCGCGGAACCACCCTCTTCCCCCCCGTTTCGCCTACTAAAAGGAGTATACGCATGGCATCAGTCCATAGTTAAACAACGAATCTGTTTTGCGAAGATTGACGATATTGATTTTAATATTTCTTTGTCGAGGGACATTTCTTATTCTGAAGTAAAACCATTGTGTATTTCCTTTCGTGTTGATATCGTTTTGCAAGAGGAGGTCGTATTCGAGTTCAGCTACCTTCATCCAGAGAGCAGTACCTTGAATGCGCACATGAGGTTACCTGATTCGAATTAGGAATCGAAAAGGCAAGGGTTGGCTGGAGCGGAATCGAGTGGATCCAATGGAGATTTCGGGCAATAATACTGTATATTATTTTTTTCTATGCGCGTGGGGTCGATGAAAGTGGATGTAAAGTACTGCTTGCGGCCAATCCAGTTCGTTCCGAAACCTACTCGTTTTTTATATACTTCCTCACAATCCCGATAGCGGTCGACGAAGGGAGACTCGTGTTCTTATACTGAGTCTTATTGATCACTGGAGTCGTGACTGTGCCATTTTTAGTCCTTGATGGTTGCATTACTACTGCGAAAGAGATGTTTTTTGTAAATTTGTGGGTGTGGGATTTGGAAGAGTGGTGATGCTGATTTTGGAGTGCTGTGAATTTCCAACTGACATCTTCCTGGCTTTTTCTGGAAAGTTTAGAGGATTAACGATTGAAGGTGTTGAGGGAGATGAAATTCATGGTCTATACAACGGCTTACTTTTCTCCACTAACGAAAACTTCCTCATCTGACTCGTGCATGCAATAATTATATTTTATGTAGATAAAATAAGATAAAGTTTATACTGTTTAAACCTCGGTGATATACCATTAGTCGGACGTATCAACATCAAAGTTTCTGAATAAACATCAGTTAAACATCTTACCGTACACTGCTTTTTCTTTGGCTTTTTGCTCTTTCTCCTATTTTTCCAGCTGGTTCTGCAGTTTATTAAAATTAGATATCGATTCGTCATCCCCTTTGCTGTTCTCAATTCCAAAGTGGATATCTCTTCTTGCTTATTCCCAATTACGGAGCCCTTTGTTAGCACTTGCTCTTCTATACACTATCTTAACATTTGGTTCGACAGTGTCTTGAAGATGTTTGTCGCACCAATCCACAGATGACTTAAAATCAGATTGATTAAGAGTTGCTAGTGCCAGATTACTAATAATGGAAAGCCTCAATTCTTGAGATTTTGAACTTGGGTCATTTATTAGTAAATTGTATGCCTATAAGTATTTTTAAATTGCCTTCCCATTCTATCTTGCTTTTATAAAAGTGTTTCCTTATCCTTTGAGTACGTCGGCCCTTTCATAGTGAGAAATGTTGTCAACTATCTTACCGACACTCACCACCTAAATCGTAAAACTAGCCTTTTAAATGTCTACCTTACTTCACAAATACCTTGAATAACCCATTTTTATCCTTCTCTCATCTGAACGAGGATCTGTTCGAGATTTGGGTTGAAATCATTTTGGCCGATTACTCCAGAATGACGAACATTATTGGATCCCTCTTTTTGTACCCTAACTACTTTAATTGAGTCTTACGCACAACTTCCTGACACTTTCCCACTGTTTGTCCGGTTGGGTTTTCGACTTCTTTCTTTAAAACTGAGTAACTCGTATCCTCCATATTTATAAAATATATGATAATAAGGTTCGATCAACTCGAGACTAATCCTGCAGGCATTGTGCTAGTTATTGTCTGGAGAAGTTGAAATCCGAGTTCTTCGGCGGGTATTCCGAACTGGACCAGCTTTGCTTCGTACACTCGAATCGCATCATTATAGGCCTTTGTTGCATGATGAATGCTGTATTTAAGATTTTTTATCGATTGATTCTTGTTTTCGATCGAATCTTTTACCTTGTCCTTGATCTAATCGACTAGTTTGGGATCGAGTGCTGAGTTTTGAACGAGTTGATGGAGTTGGGCTTCTTTTTGTTCGAGTTGTTCGATTTGGGCTTCCAATTTTCTTGAGAGAACAACATTGTGAAGTTCTGCGTGTTTTTTAACTTAATTGGTGAGTCTATCGAATTTGTTTCTTAGGTCTTTTTTATCGAGTACAACTTTATCATACTTTTCACTAAGCTATGTAAACTCTTTTTCTAAACGTACTACTTTATCTTTGATTGAGCTGAGTTTGCTTCGATAGTTTTCCCTGCTCATTTTGTGTTTTTAGAATTGTCTAAGTAGAGATTTGAGTTTGTCTCGTTATAATCCATCTCTTTTAAGAGGATCTTTGAGTTCATTATTTGCATTTCTCAGTTCAAATATTTTCTTTTTGTTCTTTTAAGATTATTCATTAATTCTTTTAATTTCATTTCTGTGCTATTTGATGAGTTTGATGTTGTCTCTTGTTATTTCGTTGTAGTAATTTTTTAGCTATGCAAACGCCTATTAATGATTTTTCATCAACTCATTTATATGTAAATTTTTACGTTATTCAAGCTCATGAACTTCTACCCTCTGTTTTAGCTCGAGCTCCTATTTCATTTTGGTAAGCTTTGATTCGTAATTTTTCTCCATATCACCAAGTTGTCCATCTTGTTCCATCACCATAATCTCCTCTTTTCGTTTATGGTCATGTTCAGTTAAGGCTGTTTTTTAAATATGTACTTTCTACTAATCTACTAATTCTTTCTTCAAGTCTTGTTTTCCTTTTTTCATGTCTTTCATTCTATCTTCATAGTACTTGTTCTCCTTGACCTTTGCGTCCTATCCATCTTTTTCAATGTTCATGTTTGCCTTTTCCTGCTCATATTCTAAAAGTTTTAGTTTTTGTAGAAAGACCTTGACTTAGGTATTGTGATTTTGCTGCATGTTTTCAGCTTCTGTTTCTTTGTTGAGGATTTAGGTTTGCAGTTCCTGTATTTAAAGTTAAGTATTGTGATAGAACTGTTCGACCATGTCTCTGTCCATTTGAATGTAGTTACGCTTAGATTTAATATCTCCAACCTTTTCTTTGTACAATTTGAGGTTGTTTTCGAGATCAGGAGCAGTCATCTGCATGAACTTGTCATCAGGCTATTATTATTTCTTTGGTTTCTTTGGCCCCATTCTCAAAGCTAATAATTATAACTTACAAACAATTTCTAATTGCTATAACTCAAAATCATGTAATTATCATCTAAACAAATATCGAAAGATAGATTCCTTTTAAGTTCTTTAATCATTGATGGGAAATTGTTTATAGACTTTAAATAATAATTAGTTAATCAAGTAGATATTAATAAGTATTCCCTAAAAGTTACCTTATCCTCGGTCGTTCAATGGTCAGGACATCGGACTCTAAATCCGAGAACCAGGGTTCGATTCCCTGTCGAGGAGTTTTTTTCAATAGTTTGTATATTATTAATGGATTTATGATAATCATTACTCGCTGAGTATGTTTCCTTTTAACTCTGTTGACAATCCATATCCCACCTTAAAAAGAGGATCATTTATTTTGGGCATGGTGCCGTCGCTGTCGTAGCTCGGGAAATTTTCAAGAGAACTCTATATTTTAGAGGAAATACCATATCTTTTGGCCAATCGAAGGACAAAGTATTTTTGTTAGGAGCAGTTGAAGGTTTTAAGACGTAATTTCCAACAAGAGCATCAACTATCCCTTGACCACCTGAGGTTCCGGGTAGCCAGGCAGCAAGAGTTGCGCTGGAAAGGGAGAGGAGTTAATCAACAATCATTGGTCTTCCGGATAAGAGAACACTGACGAGTGGAATTCTTTTATCTTGTTATTGAACGCTCGCCAAAACCTCTCGATCGTACTTTGTGATATCAACTTTGAGTGTCTTTAGTTGAGTTTCAGGAGCATATGTGCTCAGACTGGGTTCATAAAGGCAACCTTCAGTATTTTCTCTTTTGCAGTAAGGAATGTTAACATCTCCCAAGGACTCAGCATAGGGAAATTATCCAAAAGTACCAATAATAATAGTATTTTTGGATGTCATATTAACGCGTTTAGTTTTTAGGTCAGCCAAGAATTTGTTTCTGTCTTGGTTGATGGCGATGTCACTGTTGACGTTAGTGTAGTTGGCGAAGACAAGTTCAAAGTTATTTTTCTTTTGGAGGCTGATAAGGGCATCGAGGATAGATGATGCGTTCGTTTTGGTCTTTGCATCACCTGACCAGAAATCATTGCCCTCGAAACCTTGCCAGCGGACACTCCACCCTCCGTTTTGCATACCGATGTTATCGTAGTTTCTGAAGAGGTGTAGTTTGGTGAGTCGGTTGAGGTTGTGAATTTTTTATCCGATGAGGACGACGTACTTGATGGTGGAGAGGAGGTTGGTGGCTGGCAGTATATTGTTGTCGTTTTTGATGAGTACCAAGGACTCGTGCACTGCATTCAAACTATCCTGCTATTAATTTCCTGATGAGACTTCAGGATATCTGACTTATTTTGATATTTCGACTGTAGGTGTAGAGGTTTAGACTCCGTTTTCGTCGAGCTGTACTTTTTCGATGAGGCCCATAGCCATTTTGACTGTCAGTATCCTGGTAGCAGCCTAGACGAGTCTTACTTGAGGGATGTATCCTCTTTCTACTGTCTTTTTTGCATGTTTAAACAGTCTTTCAACGTTGACTTTTTTCGAGAGCATGAACATATCGACTCCAGCATTGACCATTGCAACGTATCCATCTTCTTCCTCTGTAAAATTCATGAAGGTGCGGGGTAGCAGCATAGTGTTCATGAGCTCGAGATCTTGGAAATCTGAAACGACAAATCCTCTAAACCCGACATCCTATCTCAACAAACCCAAAAGATACTGACCGTTTATTGCGTTGGGAATCCAGTTGATCGAGCTGTAGGAGGCCATTACTGATCCTCCGTTGGCCTTAGCGCTACCAACGTAGCCTCGGATATTGTGATCGATAAAATTTTAGAAGTTTAGTACATTGGCGCTGCCCATGTTGCAGCCGTAGAGAGTGGCTCCATCACCGAAGAAATGTTTGGTGCTACTAAGTACTCCGTTTATCTTATCGTTGCTTACATCCTGCAGTCCTTTAACGTATGAATGAGCATATTTTTCGATGTAGTCATCCTGTTGTCCCATGGTTTAGTAGAATCTGCCCCACTGCGGGTTGTGGCTCACAGCGACAGTTGGCGCAAAGGCGTAGTTGAAACCTACTTTTTTGAGAGCTTCTTTTGTCCAAAAACCTACGTTTTAGAAATTGCCCTCGTTATGGGAGCAGGAGAGTCCGATGTTGTGAGGGAAGAGGATGGTGCCGATGGTATGCTGGTCTCCGTGGACTGCATCGGTGGCTAACAAAAATTTAACCTTATACTTTCCGCTGTCTTTGGTAGTAACTGTGACTCCTAGGGTTTGGAATCTGTCAGTAAGTCTTTTCCAGTTTTACAGAGTTGCTTTTTTATGGGCCTCCATGTTTTTTTCGTACTATCCGGTGGCGGGTACATTGGCGATGTTGCCACTCGTAGTGGGGGCTGAGTTGCCGTCGATAAGGAGGGAACCAAGGAAGAGAGTGACCGCTTCTTGGGGGTTGGTAACTTATCTGAGTTTTTCGGTGATGCCTTCGAAGCTGAGCTGAACCATTTGTCCGACAAGTTCATCAAGAGTCATGGCTTAAGCTATTTTTCGGCAATCTTTGTAATACTTAGCGAAGATATCGGTTTGAGCGTTTGCGAAGATGACGCAGAGGAGGAGCAAGAGAATGGATATTTTCTGCATTGCAATAATAAGGTAGATATATATATCCTTTGCAAAATGAGTTCAATTTTCAACCTAAATTAATGTTAGTTTTATAGGGTTGCGGGGCTCAGTTGAAAGTTAGATTTGGTAGTTGGTCTGGAATATATTTATTAATGCTATAAAATAGGCTTCATGGGGGTGAGTAATTGCGATAATAACAAGGCAGGGGGTTATTGGTGTGCGAGAGTTGCGAGTGTACCATTGAGCAGGTAGTTTGTTTTTGTGATGGGTGTTTAAGTCTTTTTTGTCAATTGTGTTCTAACAACCACGGCTGTGGTTTGTCTTCAGAATTGCACTGCGGGAGTGCTGATTCTCAGGCAAATCGAATCGGCACAGAGGGCAGTGACGGAAGCAGTTACTCTGTTTCTTTGAACTAGCTCATTTAATCGAATAGATATTCCAAAAATAATGTTAATCAGTCCCCTCAGAAAACCTGTCAGCGGTGTCAGTTGGCAGTGGGGAATGCGAGATGTGTTAAGTGCATGAATAAGATATTTTGTTATGAATGCTTCAATTAGGTGCATTCAGTACAGAAATTTAAACAACATCAGGCGATTAATATTAAATCTATCTAGCAACTTGTGAGGCAGGATATAGTGATCAACATAAGACAGTAGTCACCCAATAGACGTTAGAAGAACAAAAAGGCAGTTACTTGTATTCGGTTATTTCCTGGAAATTTGGGGCAGGGATAAAGGCGGTTAGTAGGAATATAGAAAAATAAGAGCATGGAAATATATAAAAAGGAAGAAATCAGTAATAAAATAACACGTTTAAATCTAATAAGGAACGGTTTGTAGAATAGTTGTTCACAAGTGGAGAAAAAATTAGGAGAGTTGATCACAAAAACAACTGAACAATTGGAGTCAGTAATTGAGGAGACGAGGCTGAAAATGATATAGTTTTAGATGAAATTAAGGGAAAAAATGAGAACAACTGTTGCAGATTATGATTGTATTTTGAGGGAAATTAGCAAAGTTGAAACGTTTTATAGAAATTCAGCCAAAATAATAGAGCAAAGCCTGTTCTTAGGAAATTAATAGAAGAGAGTCAGTGAGAGGATGGAAATGCTGAATGATAAATTTACAGATTGTTTGAGGAAAAATTAAGAGGTGAATAGCCCTTATGGATCTTCATTCGTTTCTTAGCAATTTTCATGTTAAATATAAAAGGCGAAGTAGATCCTCAGGAGGATCGACTATAAAAAGTCAGTCATGGAGGTGGAGAATTTAAAAAATTTAACTAGCTGCACAATGAGTAGCCCTCGGTCTGATAAAAAGAAGATTTCAGCTACTAAGTTGAATTCTGATCTTAAGCCTCCTCTTAAATGTTCATTGAATCTTTCGAATTGCAAATCTATGGACCGGATGGGACCTTTGACAATGTCTCAGATGCAAACCTAGTCCAAATAGATCTTTCAGGAGATAAATCTACTCAATAATTTTAATGATATAAACCTAACTCAGTCAATGAATGGCGAAAGCTACCGTGCCACGCCTTCTGAGCAATCGGTTAAGATGAGGAATCCAAATAAAGATTCTAAGATATCGACTCCTGGAACTACTCTAGGTAAACAAAAAATGACGATCAAATAGTTTAGAAGTAAAGGGACTTTGCAGAAATCGACTTTTATTCCGAAGAATAATAGTGAAAATGAGGGTAAGTTTGGAGTTAAGAAGACTTTACTGAACATTCAAAAGACGAAAAATATGATTAAAGAGATGAGAAATTAGATAAATGAATTCACGATCAGGTATACAAAATAAAAAAATGAGACTTTACATACATAAAAAGACTAAGAGATTGAATTTTAGCTATAAAACTTAGCGAGTTCAAGAATATCAATTGAATCATTTGTGTTGGACGAGGAAAACATTGGATGAAAAGATATCATCGTTTTTAGTTGATTAGTGTTCAAATTATTAATATTTAACTGTTAAGAATTTTAAAGTGAAAGAAACTTTTTTCAAATTTGGATTTGAATGTTAGTTGTTTGAGTGGATATTTTTTTATATAAAGATACGATGGTTTTTATAATTTGATTTAGCTGATAGGCAATCATTATTATTATAATTTGATTTAAAAAAGTTCTTTTCCTATGAATAGTACTAATTAAGACAAAACTTAAACAGATGGTTTCAAATTGTCTAATTTCAAACCCCAAGGAACTCCGAAACCTTTTTAAATAAATAGGAACGATTTAAATAGTATGAGTGTATCTTCAATTTAAAAGAACCCGTTAAAATCTTCTCCAGTTAAAACTATAAAGCTAAAATCTCAAAATCTTTCAAACAGACATCGAATTTACAATTACGATAGCCAAAATAATCAGTAACCTTAACTTCTCAAAAGTTTTTTTTCCATCACTGATCAAATAGTCGGTCAAAAAGTCAAGGAAGTTGAGATTGAGTTCGGTAAGAAATTTAAACGAATGTACAGGTTTCCTGCTTCTGTAAATGAGGCCTTGGTTCATCAACGCGCATTTAAAAATGGATACTCTTCTTCTGGAACTCTGGCTATTGGACAGGGCCAGCCTATAGTTTAGCCAACCAGAATATGTCCTTGCTGTGATAAATTTGTCAATACTATTGAAATTCCATTAAATTATAGTACTTATCCAAAGGCTGAAACAAAGGGAGGGCAAGATGAGGACAATGTTTGTGTTGACGAAGGTATGGGGCCTAAGGGCGATACTACTACGTTTTTACTGCAGAGCGGAGATGCTCTTTTCTTTTGCTTTATTAAATTGGTAATAAGTTTTTTGTTGTTAAGATTTCTGATACTGGATGTATATAAATTATGGGCAAACTATCATGGGAGTGTATGTGCTCTTGGAAGACTTGATTGGATGGACAAGATCTGTACTAATTGGTTGGTGAGTGTACTATCTACTTACAATAACATGGTGGCTGATAGCGAGATTTTGTTTGAGAGAATTGACTTGCTGAGCTTGATAGTTACCGTAGTGACTATTATCTTTTTTATTTATGGAAGAATCAAATTGCGTTAGCTGTATTGGCTGCTTTAGCGTTCGGATGTAACTGAAGATGACTTTTCTATTTTGATTGAAGATATCCCTCCGATTCCTTTTATGGGGAACGACACTTTGATAAAAGATGTGAATCAAGAATACAAATAGTTTATTAAAAAGATAGTGAAGAGTAAAATAAGGAACTGGATTAACAGATTTTATTCTTACTCTCCTGAAAGTGATTTTAGTTCTCCTTTGGATCGTTAGTTTTATCAGGTGTTTCATTAAAAAAAATGGCACGGTAATGAGTACTCTCTTTTTGATAATATGGTGGCTGAAGTAAACCTTTGCTATGATTTGACTGAACTTTAGAATTTATAAGAGATTCGGTAGGATATGATCAATAACTTACACGAAGAGCAGGGAAACTAATTAGCGATTTAAAATAGTATGTTTGACGATTAGTTAAGTGGAAATCCATAACTATCTCAAAATAGACAATATATTGCGCACATTCCGCATCAGGTCGATATCATCAACTAACATTACGTGAAATTATGCGAAAGGATATCTGACAATACTAATCTATCACCTTTTGGTGAAAAAAAAGAACTTGTACGATAAAAAAAGAAGTCAATTGAGTAGTTTAAAATTTCAAGATTTGTTGGGAAAGCGTTTGTCAGTCTTCAGTACTAGCATTTCCGTTAGTATTTATTGAATCAATTTCAAAATGATAGAGATTTTTTCAAAGTTAATGGTAATAATGGTCGTTTGAAGGTTTCAGGTGCTCAAAAACCCAATGACATCTATTGGAAGAACATGAAGGTATCTGATCAGTATAGAAAGAAGCAAATTCGTAATTCCTATTTGTTAGTGGTTGTAATCTTGCTGTTATCATCGTCGATGGTGTATTTATTAAGAATGCAGTAATCTTAAATCATTAATAACAATAAAAATCGCAGTTTTTGGATTGAAGTGTTCTTATATTCTATTCCTCTTTGGACTTTTTTAGTAAATCAGGTGTTGGATTGGAGTATTTTTCAATTGACCGTGACTGAGAAACATAAAACAAAGACTGAGGAATTGAGTTCTCTTATTATAAAGAACATTGCTGCTAAATTCTTTAATACTTCAGTTATCTATGCCATACTTTTTATTTTTGGAACCTATGTGCATCCTCTTCTGTAGAATGGATTAGTCAATACACTTTTTAGTTTGGTACTGGTTAATGCCCTGCTAACCATGGGTTTATCGATGGTTAATCCGACTTATCAATGGAGGCAGTATAAAAATCGCAAATATCAAAACAAGGTCAAAGCGAACGTTTTTCAGATTAAATTGAACAATAATTTATAATATCCTATTTTTGATTATGCCTAGGCTTATTCCTACTATCTTCAGATGATTTTTATTTGTGGGTTCTATGGTTTTCTTGTACCGATTACTACTCCGATTGTCATTATAGCTTTTGCTTTTCAATTCTGGATTGACAAGTACAATTTGTTTAGAAGAAGTTCGAGCCCTGTTGATATGGGCTTCATACTTACTGAGTTAATTTGGGATAGTTTCGAAATGGTCTTGTTGCTGTTTGTGTTGGGTAATATCATATGGGGTTCCTACTTTCATGTAAAGAACTCTGCTTTGAGTATTATCTATAATTATTCGAGTTTGGGTCTTACGGTTATTTACTATATGTTTGTTTTCATTTGGCCCAAAAAACTGGAGAATTTTACTAAATTTTTCCTCAGGGAGCAAAAGTTATGCATTGAAACTTATGAAATGGCTTACCAAAAATTTTAGCAGACATATAGAGGTGAGAATCCGGCAACTTCATTTTTGAATCAGGAAGAGGAGGCTGGGACACGGTTAACTATTCCGATTCGAGTTTTTGAGAATGGGTAATTGATTCATACAAAAACACATAAAATAAAAAAATCAGAGTACTTTGTTCGTCCTGATGATTAGCAATTGGAACAAATCTATAGCTATCCTCCAGAATTAACTGTGAAACAATCAGAATAGGGAGATGCCTTTACGACAGATTTTAAGACCTTATTTTTCTATTGCTGATGATGCTTTATATTTGTACTGTTTTACTAAATCACTTGAATTAATCCACAAGTTAATCATGACACTTATAGCTTTTTTGACAGCTAATTATATATTGAGATATTCATCGAATAATTTTATATTAATGATTTTTAAGATAATGAATGCAAATTAATTATCATTGAGTCAATTCTACTTCACTATTAATGTTTCACACTCTGAGTTTTCAAATACAATTCCGATTTACTATTACTTTCTGTTAGATAAATACACTTTATCATATGGCTGAAGAAGCTCAAAGTTTCTGTCGTTTTCTGCATCAAATCCTAAGTCCTAAGATTCATAAGTGTAAATATAATCGAAGAGATAGCCTATTTTTTATGTTTTTGGTAGTGGCAAAACTATAGAAGATCCATTAGGAAATCGTATTTTGAAATTTATTGAATTAGTCAGCTATTATGGAGTATATCTCT
>ERZ724520.905-NODE-905-length-15537-cov-5.983400_pt1 | contig 15537 bp, 15 predicted proteins | sample MGYA00376053_ERZ724520 | MGnify/ENA primary metagenome ERZ724520 (study PRJEB28724, sample SAMN07190886) | activated sludge metagenome | isolation source: activated sludge of sewage treatment plant in Hong Hong | place: USA: Christiansburg, Virginia | collected... | reverse complement strand
TAAAGCGAGCCGCAAATATTTATTTATATATACTGTTATTTCACTTTCACGGTAGTCTCTTCATTTATCCAACATTTAACGGTATAGGGTGCACCAACCGACAGTTTTTTAGCTACGACATCTGCTTTAGTTGGCAAATATTTAGTATATTCTGTAATCATTTTTTGTGCTTCTTCTTTTACATCATCACTGCCTACTTCAATGGCTTTTTTCAAATAATCAAAAGCGGGCCATAATACGATTTGAGATTGAAACCCTGTGCCTGGGCCGCATAGCTTCCCGCTTCCTAAATAAAGATTTCCTATCAACATATATGCTTTTCCCATATCTTGTCTGCATGCAATTGCTTGTTTTGCTAACTCACGCGCACCTGGATAATCATTTTTGTGAGCTTTTATAGAAGCCATAATATATAACATGTCTGCCAGTTTAGAAGAATCTGTTTCTGGCTTAATGGCATTTTCATACAATACATAAGCGGAGTCAAAATTATTGGCTTGCATATAAATGCTTGCTAATTTATTAGCATATAAATAGGAAGGTTCTAAATGATTAATTTTCTTTAATAACTCTACATTTAAAGCACTATCTGCACAGCCTTTTGTTTTGCTATATACTTGTTTAATCGTTTCAGCATCTGTAGGATTATCTTTGTATTTTTTTAGGTAAATCTCTAAAAGTTTAGCACAGTCTTGTGGGTTGCTTTTGTCGGCAAAATTTTGAGTATATGCATCATCCAAATAAGTTTTTACATCTTTATAGCCCTGTAATTGTTGATTGTTTGGATCTTTTGTGTTTTTATCAATCATGGCTGACAATGCTTCGTATTTGGCTTTAACATAATCTTCCGTAACAACAGGATCTTTTCCTAATTGATTAATTAAGAGTTTGAAATAGGTTTGAATATAATATGGGTAAGGATTTTTGGGATTTATTTCAAACATTTTTTCCAATGCTTTTCGAGCTTCGGGAATATCAGCATTTTTTCCATATTTCAACAAATCAACAGATTTTTTTCCCAAAAGATATTCATCCGGAGCGTGACATTCACTTTGTTTTTTATAGATTTGAAATAAGGTATCTACATATTTTTGTCGGACTTCTTCATTTGGAGCTTTTTGAATGAAGGATTCATACATTACACTGCCATCAATAAATGTCTGATTGCGAAAACCAGGTGCTTTATCATACATATTTTTCCACTGGGAATAGGCATCACTATATAAACCTTTTTTAAAATATTCTCGATAAATGGAATAGGCGGGCGTTGTTTTTAAACTATCACCATCAATGTAACGAGGACAATTTTGAGCTGAAGCTATAATTGTTGTAAATAATAATGTGCTTACTACTAAAAAAAATCTTTTCATTTTTTTGATTTAATTAAAAATATTTTCGTTTTACAAACCACTTGTCGCTCAATGATATACCGAATTTCAGACGATAGAAATTTTCTCTTACAAGATTGTTCTCTGTTGTACCTCTGCTTCCGGCTTCGAAGCCAACACTGAACGCATATACTAATGCTTTCTGTAATAATCCGTCATCATTTGCAACTGTGATTAATAATGGAATACCTATTCCAAAGTTTATGCCAAACTCATTTATGGCTTTGCCATTTATATTAATATTTGTTTGTGCGTAATTAAATCCTGCTCTATATTTTAGACGAGAGAAAAATTTTGAAAAGTTCTTATCGTTCGGCAAAAACTCTCCTCCTGCTGCTACTCTCCAGCTGTCTCTTAATTGGGAGGCGGCATTGTTTTCATAGCCTCTATATTTACTCCAAGGCTGGTACCTGAAATCAATTCCTGCTTTCCATTTTATGCCACGAGAAACTATAATTCCTACATTTAAAGTGGCCGGAATACGGATATTGGCTCGTTGGTTAAATTTTTCAGAAAGTGTATCTACCATTTTCGTTGTAGAAACTTTAGGTTGGATATAATTCGTAATAAAATCATTAATACCAACATCTGAAGAGCGGTAGGCTAAATAACTGGAAGCAAGTGTGTATAATGCTTCGTCTGTATAGCTTGTTTTGGCAACTTTAACAGGAGCTGAACCGGACAATCCAAAGGTTATATTGTATATTTTATTGCTGTCTTTTTTGCTTTTTATGGGTAGAGTATATTGCGCCCCAGCATTCCATATAAAGCTGCTTACCTTGGTGTTGGTAAACGTCCAGGTGGTAAATGCTTCATTGTCAAAACTACCATATTTATTTAATGGATAAGCCAATGTATTGTTGTTCATTTTGCCAAACAAATATCCAATATTAAACCCAACAGAAAAACCTTTATAGCGAAATCCATTACCCCATGAAAGCCTGTATAATGTTCCTGATCCTTCATATTCATATTTTACGGCGTTGGAGGTATCAAATGTATTTGTTTGTGAAATGAAATAATCTTTTGCCGAAAATGGTAATAAACCCACCCCTGTAACCCAATATTTTTTTATTGGGAAATATAAAGACAAATTATTTAAACTAAAATTACTCTGCTTCGCTTTTTGAGTTTGTGTCTTTATGGTGGTAAAATTTCCTGAGAAGCTTACATCTAAAGTGGTGTATTGCAAAGCGGAATAAGATGCCGGATTAATTGCATTGCCCGACTCTGCCGATTGGAATGCAGCACCTAATCCTCCCATTTGAGAGGACTGAGCATTATTATTGTCGAATGCATATCCTAAGCCATAGCGAGAATACGGTGTATGTTCTTGTGCATGAGCACTTTGTAAACTCACCAATGTGAGTAGTAGTATAAAAAGGTTACGCATTATTTTCCAATATATGATTGAGCCCGATTAATGTAAAATCGGAAATTGCAAATATCTGATTTTTAAGCCTATAAACCAACAAATCGGCATCGCCTCCGGTGATAATTATGTTCATTTGAGGAAATTTAACTAAATATTCATCTATCATTCCATCAATTTCCTTAGCTGCGGCAAATATAACCCCTGATAAAAGATTTGATTTTGTGTCATTTCCCATCAAATCGGCTTTGTTTTCCAACGCAACTAAGGGAAGTTGATTTGTAAAAGTGTGCATGGCTTTCAAGCGCATTTTAAGTCCCGGATGTATGCTTCCGCCCAAAAATTCATTCTTATCATTCATAAAATTAAAGGTGATGCAAGTGCCGCAACCAATCACCAAATTATGTTGATTTGGATAGTTGGATTGTGCCGCCGCCATGAGCGCCAGCCTATCTTTCCCTATGGTGTTTTTAGTTGCATATAAATTTTTAAATGGCAAGGGTGTTTCAGAAGACAAATGAATAAGTTGCGGTATTTCGTCTAATTCATTTTGTAGTTTTGGAGGAATCGTTACAGTACTGGAAAGTATCGCTTTTCGCACCGTATATTCCTGAATGATTTTATGCAAATCCAATTCCTCTAATACATCAAATACTAAAACAGCCTTTAAGTTACAACCATCAAAGATGCCGATTTTAGTACGAGTATTTCCAATGTCTATGGCTAAATTCATGTTGGTCTGGACTACTGATTTATCTGATGATATGATGATTTATTTTCTCAATGTACTTAGTGCCTTAGTGGTTACAAAATTTTCTTAGCCGTTGAAATGTCTGTCAATTTTCCGTTTTCCATATTTTCTATTAATACGAATCCAGGAGTTTTTCCAGCTTCAAAAGAACCTAAAGTATCAGCAAAACCTAATGCTTTGGCTCCATTCATGGTTGCCCAATTCAGCACTGTTTCAAAATCTAAATAAGATTGATATTTCAAAATAGTTTTCATTTCTTCCAAAATATTCAATTGCCAGTTCGATGTTAAACTATCTGTTCCGATACAAACCTGTGCTTCTGTTTCTACAAAATTTTTATAATTCGGCAGCCTGTTTTCGATGTATAAATTTGCATTGGGGCAAGTAGCCCAAAATACATTTTCTTTTCCCAACTTATGATGCGCTGCATGAATATCTGCCACAGTGCTTAAGGTGTTATGTACAAAAAGTGTTTTATGGAACGGTTGTAAGTAATCCAAAGCGTAATAAATAGAAGGTTGCTTGAGATGCGGAATCGGTGCTGTATCCATGCCTAATCTGTCATAAAATGCAATTAATTCTCCTGTTTTATGCAAAAATAATTCATTTTCAGAAAGTGTTTCTTGATTGTGTATGGAGATAGTTGGTTTAGTTGAAATTGCTGCGCTTTGCTCGCAATGACGTTGCAAATATTCAAACAACTCTCTTGAAACAGAATAGGGTGCATGTGGGACTTTTGATTTCTTATTTTTATCAGTAACACATAAACTGTCATATACTGCATTGTATTGCTGAATAGTGGACGGAGTATTTGCTTTTTGAAACATGTCAAAATACTCTACAAACGTATAGTAATATAGATTTCCTTTTTGTTTTTGAGCAAATGTATCTGTTGCATTGGAAATATCGCCAACGGCTACAATGCCAGATTGCAACATATTTTGTTCTTCCTGTTGAATAGCGGCTTGAATTATTTCTGATGCGTGATTTCTATTTTTAATAACTTGCGAAATGAAATCCATTAATCCAGTGCCGGTTGGTGCAACGCCGTGCAAATGCGATAATTCCAAATGGCAATGCGTGTTGATAAAACCTGGGACAATAACGCCATTAAAAAATTCAATTTCAGTTTTATCGTGATTTTCTAATGCATCAATAGTTATAATTTTTCCATTTTCATCTATTATTATCACCGCATTTTCCAGAGGCGAAGAGGAAACAGGATATATCTTATTGGCTGAGATTTTGCGGAACATTATACAAAAGTAAGAAAAATTGATTTTCTTTTCCCAACAGCATCTCACAACGTGCCTGCCTGTAGCAGACAGGGATGTTGCGAAATTATTTAGCACTGCTTTGTTGTCGCAGAGTTATGTCTTGCGCTTGCCTGTGCTCGGAAATGCTGCTTGGAAAGAAATATCGCAGAGTCCTCCACGAAGGACACTACAAGTAAAAAAACGTAAAAAGCTAATTGATATTATAAAAAAATTGATTTTTAGCTTGATACTAATCCGTATCTTTGCAACATCTTGTCTAAACAAACTGACATACGAACTTTATCCAAAGAGCAATTGATTGCAGCATTAGAGCAGTTGGGCGAAAAACCATTTCGGGCTAAACAAATTTATGAATGGCTTTGGAAAAAATCGGCTGTTGATTTTGATGAAATGACCAATCTTTCTAAAGAGTTGCGTGAAACACTGAAAACACATTTTGTAATTTTTCCTATCAAAGCATATAAAGTTCAACAATCGAATGATGGAACTATAAAATCTGCTTTCCAATTGCACGACAAACATTTAATTGAAGGGGTTTTAATCCCGACGGAGGATAGAGCAACGGCTTGTGTTTCTTCTCAAGTGGGCTGTAGTTTGTCCTGCTCCTTTTGTGCTACCGGATTTTTAAATCGAGAACGCAATTTAACGGCTGCCGAAATTTACGATCAGGTGGTTTTGATTAATAAACAGGCGAAGGAAAGCCAAGGTAGGAACCTTTCCAATATTGTCTTTATGGGAATGGGTGAGCCCTTGTTGAATTATACAAATGTATTAGACGCTATTGAAAAAATTACTTCTGAAGAAGGCTTACATATTTCCGCAAAACGCATTACGGTTTCTACCGCAGGCATTGCAAAAGCCATAAAAAGATTAGGAGATGATGGCGCAAAGTTTAACCTTGCCGTGTCTTTGCATGCTGCCGATGATGAAAAGCGCAATACCATTATGCCAATTAACGAACATAATAATATTGAAGTGCTGATAGATGCCATAAAATATTTTCAATCTAAATGCAAAGGAGAAGTTACGTTTGAATATATTTTATTAGATGGTGTAAATGATACGATAGAAGATGCTAAAAAATTAGTGAATATCTGCAACCAATTGCATGATGTGAAGGTAAATGTGATTGAATACAATAAAATAGAACAAGCTGATTTTCATAAATCCACTATCGACACCAGAGATAAATTTATTGAATATCTATCCAAACATAGAGTTATTGCTAATGTGCGCAAAAGCAGGGGAAAAGACATTGACGCAGCCTGTGGTCAATTAGCCAATAAGGGTTAAAATTTCTACTTCCATTCTACTACTGTTCCGCGCTTTTTATTCGCCAATTCTTCAGGTATATTTGCTAAAATTATTTTCTTTAAAACATCTATCAATTTTTTCTTTGCTACACTTCGAGCATATACAATGCTTATTTCTCGCAATGGTTTTGGTTTTTTAAATTCTGCTATTTGATTTATTTTTTTAGCTGGAAGTTCCAATACTGCCAGCTCTGGCAACAAGGTAAATCCTCCTTCTATTTCTACCATTTTTTTTAGGGTTTCAATAGAACTACTTTCGTATTGAAGATGGTTGTTTTTGTAAGACGAATTTGTACAAATATTAATCACTTGATTGCGGAAACAATTTCCTTTCGACAGCATCCAAATATCATCTCTCAAAATATCCTTGTGTTCCAGGTTTTTCTTCTTCGTCAGCGGATGATTGTAATGTGCATATATTTTTATTTCTTCATAAAACAAAGGCTCTTCCATGATATTACTTTCGTGTAATGGTGTTGCCAATATGGCTACATCTAATTCATCTTTGTTCAGTTTAAAAATAATTTCTTCTGTTGTTAATTCATGAATTACTAATTTTATTTTTTTATAATTTTTTATAAAATCTCCCAGAAAATAAGGCAGCAAATAGGGGGCTAATGTTGGAATAATTCCAATAGTCAAATCTCCATCTAAACTGTCATCATAATATTTTGCAAGTTGTTCTATTTTTTTTGCCTCTCTCAATGCAATTCGTGCTTGTTCTATAATTTCTCTGCCAGCATCCGTAGGAATGATAGGTTGCTTGCTTCTATCAAAAATTTCGAGTTTCAATTCTTCTTCTAGTTTTTTCAATTGCATGCTTAATGTTGGCTGTGTTACCAAACAAGCTTCTGCGGCTTTGGCAAAATGACGATAGCTATCAATAGCTAAAACATATTCTAATTGCGTAAGGCTAATATTCATTATTATAATTTTAATCTATCAAAGTATAAATTTAATTGATTTTTATTATAAAACAAAAAGTGTGTATATTTGTATTATCATTAAACTTAAAAAATTAGTTATGAGCAAGCAAAAAAACATCACGCAAATAGGCTTAGACACCAAAAAATCTGAGGCTTTGGCAATAGAATTAAATAAATTACTATCTAACTATGAATTGTATTATCAAAATACACGCGGATTGCATTGGAATATAAAAGGAAAGCATTTTTTTGAATTACATGTAAAATTTGAAGAAATATACACAGATGCCCAAGAAAAAATAGATTTAATTGCAGAGCGTATTTTAACCTTAGGATTTACTCCGTTGCATACATTTTCAGATTATTTGAAACAGTCTTCTATAAAAGAAGGTAAAAACATCTCGGAAGCAAAACCAGCGGTAGAATTGATTGTTAATAGCTTACAAACAATTATCATTTTAGAAAGAACTATTTTGCAAACAGCAGACACATTAAATGACGAAGGAACGATTACTTTGTTAACAGATTTTATCACGCAACAAGAGAAAGAAATTTGGATGTATTCCTCTTGGTTGAATCAATAAACACACAATTTTTAATTATAATTTTTAAACAAAAAAAACAAAAAAATGGGATTATTAACAGTAGGACAAAAGTTTCCAGCATTTGAAAAAACAGCAGTAGTAAGCTTAGAAAAAGGAAAAGAATTTGAAACGATTACGAACGACATTCATACTAAAGACGGAAAATGGTTGGTAATGTTCTTTTGGCCAAAAGATTTTACATTTATTTGCCCAACGGAAATTGCAGAATTTGGCAAACATCACGGAGATTTTAAAGACAGAGATGCCGTATTAATCGGTACTTCTACAGACAGTGAATTTGTGCACCACGCTTGGAGAACACACCACGATGATTTAAGAGGATTGACATTCCCAATGTTGGCAGATACATCTAAATCTTTATCTCGTGAATTAGGAATTTTGACAGAAGGCGAAGAAGTTTGCTATCGTGCAACATTCATCGCAGACCCACAAGGAATCATCCGTTTTGTAAGCGTAAATGATTTGTCTGTTGGAAGAAATGTGAACGAAGTAATCCGCGTATTGGATGCTTTACAAACCGATGAATTGTGCCCTTGCAACTGGCAAAAAGGCGAAGCAACACTTAGCTAAAACATATTGTAAATCATGAATTTATAATAGTGACAAATAATTTGTCGTAAAATTCAAAAATAAAAATTTGTACAAAGATACCAATTGTTGGTATCTTTGTACAAAACATAAAGAATGGCAAAAAACACATCCATATTATTAGGTGATTATTTTGATAAATTCATTCATCAACAAGTTCAATCTGGAAAATTTTCCTCTGCAAGTGAAGTAGTGAGAGCAGCTTTGCGAGTGTTTGAATTTGAAGAAGCAAAAAAAACAGAACTCATTAACGAGCTTAAAAAAGGTGAAAAATCTGGTTTTGTAAAGGATTTTAGTAGAGATAATTTTCTACATAAACTTCATCAAAAACATCCTGTAAAATAATGAAGTTCAAGATTAGTAATGAAGCTCAAATTGACCTTGAAAAAATTTGGCTTTATACTTTAGAAACTTGGTCAATAGAACAAGCCGACCGATATTATAACATAATATTAGATGAAATTGAGTTTATAGCTGAAAACCCTAATGATGGAAAAGATTATAATAGTATCCGAAAAGGGTATTTACGCTCAAAGGTAAAATCACATTTTATTTTTTATAAAATCAATACAAAAGAAAATTTAGTTGAAATCATAAGAATATTGCATCAGCAAATGGATATTGAAAATAGGCTAAATGATTAATCTCCAAACTATAAAATAATTTTTATGCACGAAACAATAGTGGAATTATTAGCAGACTTAGGCATTCAGCCAGAATATACGAATGCAACTTTACAAAATTTAGGAGCGGCGGATTCCAAATATCTTCGCGACCTTAAATTAAATGTAAAAGCAGTTTTAACTTCCGAGCATTTATCGGCAAAAGAAACACATTTATTGGCATTAGCAACTGCCACAAATAATAACAAAGAAATTTTGGTAAATGCCTTTGCTGCAAAAGCAAAAACACACGGAGCTACCGAGGCAGAAATTGCAGAAACCCAAGCTTGCGCCTCTTTGTTGGCTGCCAATAATGTCTTTTATCGTTTTCGTCATTTTGTAGAAAAAGATGCTTACAACAATGCCCCGGCTCGTTTGCGCATGAACATCATGATGAACCCCGCTTTAGGTAAAGAGTTTTTTGAACTAATAAGCTTAGCGGTAAGCGCAGTAAATGGCTGTGAAATGTGCGTAAAAAGCCACGAGCAATCCGTTTTGCAAAATGGCGGCACCGAAAGCAGGATTTGGGATGCCATCAGAAACACAAGTATTATTACTAGCTTAGGAAAAGTGATTTATTAAACTATTTCTCTGCAAATAGCAGAAGTCGTTTTAACATCGCCCATGGTATAGTAATGCAAGCACGGCACACCAAATTTCACTAATTCCTTACTTTGTTGAATACACCATTCAATCCCTATTTCTTTTACGGCATTGTCATCTTTGCATTTTCTCACTTCTTTTACCAATGCTTCAGGAAGATTGATATAAAAAGAAGAAGGAATACTATTTAATTGTCCCATTTTGGTGATAGGCTTTATACCTGGAATAATTGGAACATTAATACCTAATTTCCGACAATCTTCTACATATTTAAAATAGGCATTATTATCAAAAAACATTTGTGTTACCACATAATCTGCGCCTGCATCTATTTTCTCTTTAAGGTATAATAAATCTTGCTCGTAATTCGCCGCTTCAAAATGCTTTTCAGGATAACCAGCTACTCCTATACAAAAATCTGTTTTTACAGGATTGATAAGGTCATGATCTAAATACGAACCATGATTCATGTCATTGATTTGACGCACCAACTCTAAAGCAAAAGCATGACCATCTGGTTCGGGTACAAACTTTTTTTCTAAAGCACGAGCATCGCCTCTTAAGGCCAAAATATTTTGAATACCCAAAAAAGCTAAATCTATTAAAGCGTTTTCGGTTTCTTCTTTACTAAATCCTCCACACAAAAAATGCGGTACGGCTTCAATATTGTATCTGTATTTGATGGCAGCGCAAATCCCTACTGTTCCCGGACGTTTTCGGACGGCTATTTTTTCAAAATAGCCTTCTCGTGTTTGTTTGTATTCAAAATGTTCTCGATGATAGGTAACATCTATAAATGGAGGTTTAAATTCCATTAATGGGTCTAAAATCTTGGTAATGGCATCTATACTCTTGCCTTTTAAGGGTGGCAATATTTCAAAAGAGACAAGTGTATTGTCCTTTGCATCTGCTAATATATCTGTTACTTTCATTTGTTTGGTACTGATTTAATAGACAGCGAAAATAGTAAATCGTATAGTAATAACCTAAACTTCTCGAATTCTCATTCAAAATGTCCACTTGCTAAATATTTTTGACCTAAATCAAATTTTATGTGCAATTTTGTACTATAAAAATAAAAACAATGAAAAAGACAATCTACCTCGCAGTTTTATTCTTGATAATCGGAATAGCTGCCACTTCTTGCAAAAAAGAAGCAACTCCTGTTGATTTATCCGGTAGCAGCTGGAGAGGAACAATGACTGTAGGAACTGTGGCTTATGACAGTACTGTTATCTCTTTTAATGCTAACGGAAAAGTATCTGGAACTATACAAAAAAGTGCAGGCGCTAGTTCTACTTATGCTTTAGAGGGAACATGGAATAAAACACCAAACAGCAACAAAGTATATCTTTATCACACAATAACAACGGCTCCTGGTACTTTTGATGCAAATGCAACATTAAACTCTGACAATACAAAACTGGAAGGAGGAGTTGGTGTCAACTCTACTTCTCCAACCTTCAATTATACATTTACTTGCAGTAAAATATAAGACATATTATTTGTCACATAATAGAAAGTCCAAAGAAATCTTTGGGCTTTTTTTTTGCCGTATGGCAATTGTTATTTTCAATATCAATCTGTATCTTTGTACTGTAATTGTTCTTTTTATTCATAAACTTATTACGAAAGACGGAGAGAATAGGCTCGATGATGTCTTGGCAACCTTTTAGATGAATAGATTAAGAGAGATGAGATTAAGAGAGATGAGAAAATTAGATTTCTCTCGTTTCATATCTCATATCTAAAAATCTCATATCTAAAAATCTCATATCTAAAAACGGTGCCAAACCCTACTTTGTAACAGCAAAGAATGATAAGTAAGTAAATCCATTTTCCTTTTCTTATCTTATTTTCGTAATTCGTTTTGAATGAACTATATTGTTCAAGTTAAAACTAATGACCAATGACTAATGACTTATACCAAATTACCCAAGAACGCATCCTTATTTTAGATGGCGCCATGGGTACCATGATACAACGCTACGATTTACAAGAAGAAGATTTTCGGGGCGAGCGATGGAAAGAACATCCATTTCCATTAAAAGGAAACAATGATTTACTCTCTATTACTCGCCCTGATATTATAAAAGAAATTCATCGCCAGTATTTTGAAGCTGGTGCAGACATTGTAGAAACCAATACATTTTCAGGCACTACCATTGCACAGGCCGATTATCATTTACAAGATGCCGTATATGACATCAATTTTCAAAGTGCAAAAATAGCTCGTGAGGTGGCCGATGAAATCACGGCAAAAGAACCCGATAAACCAAGATTTGTGGCAGGCGCTATTGGACCCACCAACCGTACTTGTTCTATGTCACCAGATGTAAACGACCCAGGTTTTCGTGCCGTTACATTTGATGAATTAGTAAAAGCCTATTACGACCAAGCCAAAGCTTTGATAGAAGGTGGCGTAGATATTCTTCTAATCGAAACCATTTTTGATACGCTAAACGCAAAAGCTGCTCTATTTGCGGTGCAAACACTATTTGAAGACATCGGAAGAGAATATCCTGTATCTATTTCAGGAACTATAACCGACGCAAGTGGTCGAACATTAAGCGGACAAACCACCGAAGCGTTTTTAATTTCTATGTCGCATGTGCCATTATTTTCTATTGGATTAAATTGTGCATTGGGAGCAAAAGAATTGCGCCCTTACTTGCAAATATTGGCAAAAGAAGCTCCGTTTTTTGTAAGTGCTTATCCAAATGCGGGCTTACCAAATGCATTTGGTGGATATGATGAAACACCAGAGCAAATGGCAGCAGCCACTAAAGAATATTTAGAATTAGGATTGGTTAATATTTTAGGCGGGTGTTGTGGCACTACACCAGCACACATTAAGTGTTTTGCAGAAACCGCCAAAAACTACAAACCAAGGAAAATTATTGGACAATTACAAGAATCATAATAAATATATTAGAACACAGATAAAACGGATTTTACAGATATTCACAGATGAAGGATTTATTACATAAAGATTTAACGGATTCAATTATTAAAGTGTACTATTCTGTATATAATGAATTAGGTTATGGGTTTTTAGAAAAAGTATATCAAAATGCATTTTATTTAGAATTAAAAAATCAAGGATTTGATGTTGTTGCTCAACAACAAATAAAAGTATATTATAGGGAGAAGTTAGTTGGTGAATATTATGCAGATTTAATAGTAAATGAATTAATTATTATTGAGCTGAAAGCCAGCGAAGTGTTGGTACAAGAGAATGAACTACAACTTTTAAATTACCTAAGAGCGACTGATAAAGAAATTGGGTTACTGTTTAATTTTGGCAAAAAACCAGAATTTAAACGAAAAATATTTACTAACGATAAAAAAAATATTCTTTTAGAAAATCTGTGATAATCAGTTTCATTAGTGTTCTATCTTTTTGAACACGGATGACACAGATTAAACGAATAAACACAGATAAAAAAATGACTATAAAGTATTATTATAAAAATCCGTGATAATCAGTTTCATCTGTATTATCCGTGTTCAAATAAAATAAAAAATGGAAATAGATTGTAGTATCTTAAAATTAAGCGGATTAGAACCATTATTGGTTACTAAAGAATCAAATTTTATCAATATCGGCGAACGTACCAACGTAACAGGCTCTAAAGTTTTCTTGAGAATGATAAAAGAAGAACGCTTCGAAGATGCCTTAGCTGTGGCAATGGATCAAGTGCGTGGCGGTGCGCAAGTGCTAGATGTTAATATGGACGAAGGCATGATAGATGGCGAAAAAGCCATGGTACGATTCTTAAACTTGATTGCCTCTGAGCCAGAAATTGCCCGCATTCCAATTATGATAGATTCTTCTAAATGGGAAATTATCGAAGCTGGCTTAAAGTGTGTGCAAGGGAAATCTATTGTCAATTCTATTTCATTAAAAAGCGGAGAAGAAGAATTTATTCATCATGCAAAATTGATAAAAAAATATGGTGCGGCTACAGTCGTGATGGCATTTGATGAAAATGGACAAGCCGACAGTTATGAGCGCAGAATAGAAATATGCGAACGCAGTTATCGCATCTTAGTAGATAAAGTAAACTTCAACCCGAACGATATTATTTTTGATCCAAATATATTTCCAGTAGCAACCGGAATGGAAGAACACCGCAACAATGCAATGGATTTCTTTCAAGCCACTCAATGGATTCGCAGCAATTTAAAGGGCGCACACGTAAGTGGTGGCGTTTCCAACGTATCGTTTTCTTTTCGTGGAAATAATATCGTGCGTGAAGCCATGCACTCCGCATTTTTATATCATGCTATCAAAGAAGGTATGGATATGGGCATTGTAAATCCTACGATGCTGGAAGTGTATGATGATATTGAAAAAGGATTGCTGGAAAGAGTAGAAGACGTTTTATTAAACAGAAGAGAAGACGCCACCGAACGTTTATTAGAATATTCAGAAACGGTAAAAGGAACAGCAAAGAAAAAAGAAGAAGATTTATCCTGGAGAAACCACCCGGTGAATGAGCGATTGAAACATGCACTGGTAAAAGGAATTGTAGATTTTATTGAAGCAGACACAGAAGAATGTCGCCTACAATTTGAAAAGCCATTAAGCGTGATTGAAGGGCCCTTGATGGACGGAATGAATGTTGTCGGCGATTTATTTGGTGCGGGAAAAATGTTCTTGCCACAAGTAGTAAAATCGGCACGTGTAATGAAAAAATCCGTTGCCTATTTATTGCCATTCATTGAAGCCTCCAAACAAGCAGGGGCAAGCTCTAATAATGGGAAAATTCTATTAGCAACTGTAAAAGGCGACGTACACGACATCGGTAAAAATATTGTTGGGGTAGTTTTAGCCTGTAATAATTTTGAAATCATTGACCTCGGCGTGATGGTGCCTTGTGAGAAAATATTAGATGCCGCAGAAAAAGAAAATGTAGATATTATTGGCTTAAGTGGATTAATCACTCCTTCTTTAGATGAAATGGTTTTTGTGGCAAAGGAAATGAAACGCCGAGGCATGAAACAACCCTTATTGATTGGCGGAGCGACCACTTCTAAAATACATACCGCCGTAAAAATAGAACCAAATTATAACCATCCAACCGTGCATGTCTTAGATGCATCACGCAGTGTGCCAGTGGCGAGCTCTTTATTAAACCCCAAAAATAAAGAAAAATTTGAAGCGGATATTCGTGCAGAATATGAAATGATGCGCGAACGGCATAAGGGCAAACAAGTAATCAAAGACTACCTAACCATTGAAAATGCCCGCAAAAACAAATTGCAATTAGATTGGGCAAAATACAACCCTCCAAAGCCTTCTTTTTTAGGCGTAAAAGTATTTGAAGATTATGATTTAAACGAGCTGCGACCATATATTGATTGGACGCCATTTTTCTCTACCTGGGAATTGCATGGGAAATATCCCAATATTTTAGAAGATAAAATTGTGGGAGAAGAGGCCAAAAAAGTATTGAGAGATGCAAACGATTTGTTGGATAAAATTATTGCTGAAAAATGGATAACAGCCAAAGCCGTTGTCGGTTTCTTTGAGGCAAATAGCTCTGGCGATGACATAGAGTTAAAAAACGTAAGCAATGCCGAAACATTGACAGACAAAAGAAAATCTGTGTTGCATCATTTACGACAACAAAACAAAAAAGGAGAAGGCTTGCCAAACTTTTGTTTAAGTGATTTTGTTGCACCAAAAGATAGTGGAAAGCAAGATTATATTGGAGGGTTTGCGGTTACTTCTGGCATCGGAATAGAGAAATGGATAAAATATTTCCAAGACAATTTGGATGATTACAACAAGATTATGATTGCGGCTTTAGCAGATCGTTTAGCAGAAGCATTTGCAGAACGCATGCACGAACGTGTGCGCAAGGAATTTTGGAAATATGATTCTTCAGAAAACTTAAGCAATGAAGAATTGATAAAAGAAAAATACAGTGGCATACGCCCTGCTCCGGGTTATCCCGCTTGTCCAGACCACACTGAAAAACCGATGTTGTTTAAGCTGTTAGAGGCTGAAAAAAATACAGGTATTATTTTAACAGAAAGCAAT
>ERZ724520.904-NODE-904-length-15540-cov-4.653923_pt1 | contig 15540 bp, 13 predicted proteins | sample MGYA00376053_ERZ724520 | MGnify/ENA primary metagenome ERZ724520 (study PRJEB28724, sample SAMN07190886) | activated sludge metagenome | isolation source: activated sludge of sewage treatment plant in Hong Hong | place: USA: Christiansburg, Virginia | collected... | reverse complement strand
ATTATCCTTTCTATCAAAACTCCATTTGTTAAAAACCGAAATCCGTTTTTGCAACGTAACATCTGTAAAACCATCGTTATTGTTATCTATTGGAGTATCATAAATAAAACTATTGATGCCTAGCAATGCATTTGCTTTTTTTCCTACTTTAAATTTACCAGCAATATCAGCGTTTATTTCTCCCCATGAGGTGCCAAAAATATCTGCACTAATTAAAGGTGCTGCACTAGGTTTTTTAGTAATTACGTTTATCAATCCACCAACTGCCTCACTGCCATATAAAGTGGATGCAGGACCTTTTACAACTTCAACTCTATCAATTAGAGATTGTGGAATACCACTTAATCCATATACTGTTGAAAGACCACTTACCAATGGCATTCCATCAATTAAAATCATGGTGTAAGGACCTTCTAACCCGTTAATGTGTATATCGCCTGTACTGCAAATATTACAATTTAATTGTGGTCGCACTCCATTAATATTTTGTAAACCATCAAATAAACTAGGAGTGGGGTTCGATTTAAAAAAACAAGAGGTATAAACTTCTATTGGTACGGGACTTTCCAGTTTGCTTGTTTCTTTTAATGTACCACTAATTACAACTTCATCTAAACTCTTACCCGACTCTAATAAACTTAAGTTTACTTTAATATCTGTATTAGCTTCATTTATAACAATTGTTTTTCTCGCACTTTCAAAACCAATAACAGAAGCTAACAGTTCGTAGGTCCCATAAGGAATTGATGTGATTTTATAATATCCTTTATCGCTAGTAGTAGTTCCAAATGTGGTACTATTTAATGCTACACTTACAAATTCTAAAGTTGTGCCATTAGCTTTTATATAGCCACTTACCGAACCAGTTTGAGCTTTTACTGTAATACTTACATGTAATATTAAAAAAAATAATATAAAATATTTATGATTCATACACATACATATAATTCAAAATTAAGGTATATTTATAAAATAAAAATAGGGTAACCTAATTTAATAAAATACAATGAATAATATAACCGACGATAACTACCTAAAAGCTATATATCACATACATTATAGCGAAAATGAAAAAATAGTTACACCTACTTTGGTGGCAAATGAATTACTAATAAAATCGCCAAGTGTTTTAGAAAAAATAAAGGGCTTAGTGAATAAAAAATATGTAAAATATGATAAACATAACGGTATTTTGCTAACAAAGTTAGGTAAAGATATTGCAGTAAATGTAGTACGGCGTCATAGAATTTGGGAAACATATTTAAACAAACATTTAGGTTTTAGTTGGAGCGAAGTACATGAGGTTGCGGAAGATTTAGAACATGTTAGAAATGAAAAATTAATTGATAAGATTTATGAAGTTTTAGGAAGTCCTGAATTTGATCCGCATGGCGATCCAATACCAAATAAGCAAGGTGTATTTCCTAAAAGTGATAGAAGGCATTTAAGTAACAGTAAAGTGGGATGCAAACTAACTATAGTTGGCGTAACAGAGCACTCAGATGCTTTTTTAAAATACCTTACACAAATTAACTTAACACTAAACGATAAAATTACAGTTGTGGATATCATTGAATTTGACGGCAGTATATCTATTAAAAACAAACAACTTAAAGAAATTAATGTGTCAAAGGTAATTGCCGATAAGATTATGGTACGCTGTCAAAAAATAAATTGTTTATGTAAGTTATAATATAAACTTTTATTAAATTAAAAAAGAGTTTATATAATGAATTTCATTTTTTAGATTGCGTATAATTATATTACTTTTACAAAAAATAATAATTATGGCGTCATTAATCATTTTTAGACACGGACAAAGTGTTTGGAATTTAGAAAACAAATTTACTGGTTGGGTAGATGTTGAATTAACAGAAAAAGGCAAACAGGAAGCAATTAATGCTGGAGAAAAATTAAAACCTTTTCATTTTGATTATGCTTTTGCTTCTGATTTAAAAAGAGCACAAATTACATTATCACTAGCATTAGAAGTAGCAGGTAAAACCGTACCTACAACATACAATAAAGCATTAAATGAACGCATGTATGGCGATTTACAAGGCTTAGATAAAACAGAAACCGCAAAAAAATACGGTGATGAACAAGTTAAAATTTGGAGAAGAAGTTTTGATATTCCACCTCCAAATGGCGAAAGTTTAAAAGATACTGCTGATAGAGTAATACCATATTACAAAGCAGAAATAGAACCTAAATTAAAAGCTGGAAAAAATGTGGTAGTTGCAGCTCATGGCAATAGCTTAAGAGCATTAATTATGTATTTAGAAAACATGACTCCTAAACAAATTTTAGAATTTGAAATTGGCACCGCACAACCTCGTTTATATGAACTAGATTCGGATTTAAAGGTTTTAAAAGCTGAAAATTTATAAGACTATGAGTCAACAATTTGTAAATAATAATAGTAAAATTATAGCTATTGATTTTGATGGCACTATTGTAGAGCACGATTATCCAAAAATTGGTAAGGAAATGATGTTTGCATTTGCTACAATTAAAGAGCTTCAAAAAAAAGGACATAAACTAATTTTATTTACCTACAGAACTGGTTCTTTATTGCAAGAAGCTGTAGATTACTGTAAACAAAATGGTGTAGAATTTTATGCTGTAAATAACAATTACCCCGAAGAAACACCTAATGATAATTTACCTCGTAAATTAAATGCCGATATTTTTATTGATGATAGAAATGTTGGCGGTTTTTTAGGATGGAGCGCTGTTTGGCAAATACTTCACCCAGAAGGTGGAGAATTTAATCATATGGTGAAAAACCCAGAAGCTCACGCTAATTACAAACAAGAAAAATCGTTTTTACAAAAACTGTTTGGAAAAAATAATTAATTATGATACTACTTAAAACCCGCGAAGAAATAGAATTAATGCGTGAATCGGCACTGAGTGTATCACGTACTTTAGGTATTATAGCTAAAGAAATTAAACCAGGTGTTACAACCTTGGATTTAGATAAACTAGCCGAAACTTACATTAGAGATAATGGTGGAACTCCTTTATTTAAAGGAATGTATGGCTTCCCGAATACCTTATGTATGTCGTTAAACGAATCGGTAGTTCATGGTATTCCCAATAGCAAACCCTTGCAAGAAGGCGATATTATTTCGGTTGATTGTGGTGTTTTAAAAAACGGATATTGTGGCGACCACGCTTATACATTTTCGGTTGGAGAAATTAAACCAGAAGTGCAAAAGTTGTTAGATGTAACTCTAGAATGCTTGTACATTGGTATTGAACAGTTTAAAACAGGTAACAGAATTGGAGACATTGGTTTTGCCATACAACAACATGCTGAAAAAAATGGATACGGTGTGGTAAGAGAACTTTGTGGGCATGGATTAGGTAAAAAATTACATGAAGACCCAGAAGTGCCAAATTATGGCAAAAGAGGTGATGGACCAAAAATTAAAGATGGGATGGTAATTGCCATTGAACCAATGATTAACATGGGAACTCGTAATATTAAACAACTTAAAGATGGTTGGACAATTTTAACTGCCGATGGAAAACCTTCTGCCCATTTTGAACATGATGTAGCCCTAATTGATGGCAAGCCAGAAATTTTATCTACTTTTAAGTATGTAGAAGAGGCATTGCAAGCAAAAAAGTAGAAAAATGTGTAAAAAACGCTGAAATTATAATTTGGCAAATTCAATAAAAAGTATTTACTTGCATTAGATTTAAGCAAATAACAAATCAAATATGACGATGAATATTACAAATTTTAAGTTAAACACTAAAGTTGTTTTTTTAGGTTTAGCATCTTTACTAATTTATTCTTGTGGAGATCCTAAAAAAGAAACAGAAACTACTGACGAATTACCTGATACTGATACAGTTAAAGCTGTAGCATTAAATGTTGGTGGCGAGTTATTTTCAGTTCCATCTCCAATGCAAACTGCCTTATTAATTCAAAAATCGGGAGTTGCTTATGATAAAACTATTTTAAATGCTGGAAATAAAAGTGGCCAATATGCTTCTGATTTCTCTAAATCTTTAAATTTAGGTATTTATGGTGCAGATTTAGGTTATGTAAGTATGTATAACCAAACACAAGATGCTTTAGGGTATTTAGGTGCGGTTAAAACATTAGCTGATAAACTTGGAGTTTCTGCAGCATTTGACCAACAAACTATGAAACGTATACAGGATAATATTTCTGTAAAAGATAGTATGTTAATGTTAGTGGGTGTTGCTTACCGTGCAAGTGATGCTTATTTAAAAACAAACAAACGTACACAAATTAGTAGTTTAATATTAGCAGGTGGTTGGATTGAAGGTATGCATTTTTCAATGCAAGCGTATAACAAAAAACCAACCGACGAAATTAAATTCCGTATTGCTGAGCAAAAACAAGCTTTAGGAAGTATTATTAAATTAATTTCTTCTCATAACATGCCTGATGCAACTGATTTAATGAAAGATTTAGAAAGTTTATCTAAAGTATACGAAAACGTAACATCTAAATATACTTACGTTGAACCTACTACTGATGAGGCTAAGAAAATCACTTACATTAACAGTACTACAGAAATTACAATTAATAAAGAACAATTAGACAAAATAGCTCAAATTGTAGCTACAATGCGCGAAAAAATTGTTAATTCTAAATCATAATTAAACATACACTATAAATGATGAAAAAAAATATAAATAAAGCATTATTAGTTTTAGCTATTGTTGGGTTAAGTAATGTAGCAAAAGCACAATGTGATTCAATTGCTAATTTGTGTTCTAAACACATTATTGCTCAGTTTATTTCTGATGGACAATCTTACCGTTCGTTATTATTAAACTCTGAAGAAACAGCAGAATTCCACACAACATTTTTTGGAGAAACTACTTACCGTTTAGCTGCTTGCAGTGGTAAAACAGATGGTAATTTAATTTTTTCTATTAGTGACCAAGAAGGGCACGTATTATTTACTAATAAAAACCATGCAAATGCGCCTTATTGGGATTTTAAAGTAAAATCTACATTAGAGTGTACAATTAATGCTCAAATAGATCCAAGCAAAAATGCGGGTTCTGGATGTGCAGTAATTTTAATTGGATTTAAACAGAAATAAAAATTTTGTAACAACAAAAAAGCCCTCTATGAAAATTTTATAGAGGGCTTTTTATTTAATTAATAATTACCTTTTACACCACATGCACCATGTGTGGGTCGGTGTAATCATTTTTACCTGAACTTGTAATTACTGCAACTCTAAACCAATACTTTGTGCCAGTAGTTAAGGCAGTAACAGTTGTTTTGCTTTTAACTGTAATTTCTAGTTGAGTCCATGTACCAATTGGGTCTGTGCTCATTTCCCAAACATAGGCTGCAGTACCATACGAATTTATTTCTAAATCAACAGTTCCACTCATTTTACCTTGTTTAGCATTAAAGGTTTTAGCATCGCGTACAATTGGTTTCTTTATGCTAAAACCACTGCTAAGGGCTGTTGCTTCATTATTATTACTAATAAATTCTACATTAGCAGCAAGTAAACGAAGTAAACGTTTTACTTCTTTTGATGCAGCGCGTAAATTGCTGGTAGTAACTTTATCTCCTGGTTTTTGGGCAAGTAATGCCACATTTAAATTAGTATTGGCAGTAAGTAAATTACTTAATACAGCACTTGTTGATGAAAATACAGTACTACCAGAAGTACTTGTATGTATGTTTTGTGAATAAATTACCAAGTCGGCATCACTCATGTCTCTTGGAACTGCAATTATTTTAACGGTTTCCATGATGTTTAAATTTTTAAATTGATTTTTTATTATGGTAAAAATCTGTTGAGTAAACAAGTTAGACTTTTAAGACACTTGTTAAGTTACGTTTTCGGGTAGCTATGATTAGTAACTTGTGTTGGTTTTTGGTTTAATAACGATGCTAGTATTATTTTGGTACATGGCTTAACATCCTTTAACAATACAGCATAAAACACAGTATAGATACAACTAATCAATATAACTATTGGGGCTAACTCTATAGCGAACTAGGTTACCGCTATAGCGAAAGCCCTTAACTCTATAGCGACGATGGCAATCTCTATAGCGAAAGGGGTAATCTCTATAGCGAACTAGGTTGCCGCTATAGAAAAAAATAAATTACGATAGCGAACTAGGTTACCGCTATAGCGAAAGCCCTTAACTCTGTTGCGACGATGGCAATCTCTATAGCGAAAGGGGTAATCTCTATAGCGAACTAGGTTACCGCTATAGAAAAAAATAAATTACGATAGTGAACTGGGTTACCGCTATAGCGAAAGCCCTTAACTCTGTTGCGACGATGGCAATCTCTATAGCGAACTATGTAAACGCTATAGAAAAAAATAAATTACTATAGTGAACTGGGTTACCGCTATAGCGAAAGCCCTTAACTCAATTGCGATTTGGGTAATCTCTATAGCGAGTTATGTCCATACTTTAGAAAAAAATGTTTAATTGCAGATTCAGTACATCAGTATACAAAGATTGTATAGGAAAGTGCAGAGCCACATCATTTAGCCCATTTGATGATTTGTAAATTTAAAATGCAATGGTTACATTTGAAATATAACCTATTTTATGAGGCTTATCTAACAAGTGAAGTGTGGGTAAACCCCACGAAGTGAGGGATATAAGTAAGTTACCTGCCATTTCACCGAACCACAGTATAGACAGACAATATGTTTCACTTTGACAAAAACTTCGGACTTTTTATTGGGCAATTGACTGACAATAAATATCACAAACATTACGCTTTGCAAATAAGTGTTGCGTCAAAATCAAATTTAATACTTTCTGTAAAAAATCACTCGGACAATTATGGTAAAGCCTTTTTCATAGGTTCAAGATTTGAACATAAATTAATCTGTGACACTAACCAATTAACCATTCTCGTAAATCCATTAAGTGCAATTGGACACCAATTGTATTTAAAATATGGTAAATCAAGCCATTCAGCTCTAAACGACTACTTATCGCACGAACTGATTGAAGTTCTTATTAAATTTGAGAGCCGTGAAATAACATTTGAAAACCTATGTATTCTAACTTTTCAAATTCTGACAAAATATAAATGTAATTGTGAATTGGATAATCATTTGCAAGACGACAGAATTATCAAGGCTTTTGAGTTTATAGACAAGAATTTTGAAAAAGTATTAAGTTTAGAAGAAGTTGCCGAACATTGCTATTTATCGCCAACTCGTTTTTTGCACTTGTTTAAAGAGAAAACAAATCTAAATTTTAGAAGGTATCAACTATGGAACAAGTTAGTAAAGTCATTACCATACCTAACTGAAAACTCAATCACAGATACGGCTTATACATTTGGTTTTTCTGACAGTTCGCATTACACGAGAACATTTATTGAAACTTTTGGAGTAACACCAAAATTCTTAATACCCAAAAGTTAGCCAGTTTATACAATTCTAAGTTTGAAATACTTCGCAATTTTGCATTGTAATTAAATCAATAAAAAGATGCGAAGTATATTATTCATTTTGCTTTTGACTGCACAAGTAAAAGCATTTTCACAATCAAATTTAAAAAGTATGAACAACTATTTAAAAGAAACGCCAATTTTAAACTTTTCGGACAGTTCGATTCAGTCGTTAGTAAAAAGTAAAAATTGGTTAACAATGGACACAATTGAATGTGTAAAGTCAATCTACAACTTCGTTAGAGATGATATTAAATTTGGCTACAATTTGTCTGATGACATTACAGCAACACAAATACTGCAAGATGGTTACGGGCAGTGTAACACAAAAGCAACTTTGTTAATGGCACTTCTACGAGCAACAGGAATACCAAACAGAATTCACGGTTTCACTATTGACAAAGCATTGCAAAAAGGAGCAATTACAGGAATTTGGTATAAACTTTCGCCTAAAAATATTGTTCATAGTTGGGTAGAAATCTATGTGAATAACAATTGGTATTTTCTTGAAGGTGTAATTCTTGACAAAGAATATTTAACCAAATTGCAAAACAAGAACAAAGATTGTAAAACTACTTTTTGCGGATATGGTGCTTATACGGACAATTTTGCAAATCCACCTATTGATTGGAATTTGAACAATACTTACATTCAAGACAAAGGCATAAATCAAGACTTTGGACTATTCGACACACCAGATGAATTTTACGCTAAACACCAGCAAAAACTTGGAGTATTTAAGAAATTTATTTTTCGTAATATTGTAAGGCAAAAAATGAATAGAAACGTTGAACGAATAAGAAACGGCAGGTAACAGGGGTTTTGCAAAAAAGCGGGTTCAGTGCTAAATTGAACATTCGGAATTCTAATGAACATTTGTGCTAAAACGAACATTTGTGCTTCTAATTCCGCTTCTTCGCAAAGCCCCAAAACGTTAGTGGCAACCGTATGACGACAGAAAAATCAAACTTTACCTTCAGACACAAAACTTCATTTAGACCTCACTAAACTCGGTAGACCTGCGTGCAGAAACCGAACAGTTTTATCGGCTTGACAAAGCCGTTTTTGCTATCCCATAATTTAGCACATTTGTTTTTGCAAAAGGCAGGCAAAAACCAAATAAGCTAAATTATCCCTCCCTCAAAAAAGGTGTGCTTTCAGCACTTTATTTGCGCGTATGCTTGCCGCAACAAAAGGCGCGCCACAGGCGTATGGTATTTATCATGTAAGATTTTAATAGTTTAATGTTATTTCCAAGTTAATTACATATATTTTCTAACCTTCTATTTTTATTAGAAATTATTTGCTAATATTATATATGTAAATAAAATTCTTAAAAGTATTGTCTAATAATAACATGAAAATAAAATTCTTAAAAGCCTTTAATGGTGATTCAATTCTGTTATCATTTAAAGATGATAAAAAAAAAGAAAAAAACATTTTAATAGACGGAGGAGTAAGTCAAACATATAAAACAGACAAAGGACCAAAAGGTAAAGCGATATTTGGCGAATTAAAAACAACAATTGATAATATAAGGGAAAACAATTTAATTATTGATCTGCTTATAATAACGCACATTGATGATGATCATATTGATGGCATCCTTAAATGGTTTAATGAAGATAAAGAAGCTTATAAATTAATAAAAGAAGTATGGTTTAACTCTGGAGCATTAATAGCAGAGTATTTGGAAAAAAAAGAAAATGAAGCCTTAGATCTTTATATTAAAAAGAAAAAAGAAAAAAAAACGAGTATAAAGCAAGGCATTGAATTTGGGAAATACATACATGATAATGGGATATGGAAACGAAAAATTATAACTCAAGGTAGTGTTTATAAAAGATATGGATTAGAATTTAAAATACTATCTCCAAATAAAACGAAATTAGACATTCTTTTGAAAAATTGGGTAAAAAAAGATCCGAAATTAAAAACAAGTAAGAAATCTAACGATTATAAAAAATCAATAGTGAATCATATTAAAGATTATAAATTTATAGAAGACAATGCATATCCTAACGGTAGTTCAATTGCATTTATTTTAAAACACAAAAAGGAGAATTTTTTATTCTTAGGAGATTCGCATCCTTCCGTAATTGTTGAAGGATTGAAAATTTTTAAATACTCAGAAAAAAAACCAATTAAAGCAAAGTATGTTAAACTATCTCATCATGGTAGTAGTGGTAATACAAGTCCAGAATTACTAAGCTATATAAAATCTAATAAATATATTATTAGTACTAATGGGGCAACGCATCAACATCCACATAAACAACTTTTGTCAAGTATAATTAATTCTAACAAAAACTGTGTTTTTTACTTTAACTATAAAGAACGCATGAATATGATATTCTCATCAAAAGATAAAACTAATTTCCCGAACTTTAAAACAATGTCCATTAAAGAGCCCTTGAAATAAAATTATGACTCAAGATAAAATTAAAAATTATATCGTTTGTATTAATGGAGGAAGCGGTGTTATTTTTCAACCTATGGATGAAGAATTTTCATATATATTAACTGCAACACATGTATTTGACGATATTAAAGATTATAAAAATAAAGTCGAAATGTACTTTTATAATGAGTCAAACAATGAATTTGAATTATATCCTAAATTTAAACTAATAAAAGGTGAAAATTATTTCCCACATCCTAATACTGATGTTGATATTTCAATTCTGAAAATTAACCGCATAAATAATGAGAATAAACTTATTATCAGTTCAGATTTTGACAATAAAGGTGACTACTCATTAATAGGATTCCCAGGTATTAGAAGAGAAAAGAAAAAGAATAAAATTGATTGGATCAGCGATGAAAAAATAGAAAGATTCACTTTAAGTAAAACTAATGATAAAAGAGAAGCTGAGTTTAATAAAGCTTATACTTATGAAGAAATTGAAGGGCATTCTGGCGGCGGCATTTTTAAATATGACGGGGAATATGTTCATTTAATAGGCATTGAGAACAAGATTCCAGTCGAAGGACAAACTCAAGCAAGAATAGAATTTACACCCATAGTGTCTTTCAAAAAAATCACAGACGATTCAAAAGGCTTTTTAGAGGACATGTTACCATTCTATATGAAAAACTTTTCATTCCTCAAGGAAGATGTATTTCAATTGCCAGTAGATTTAATTACTAAAGATACAATAAACAAAATAACAAATGTATTAAAAGCAAAAACAAAGGAAATAATTGAAAGTGATTATACGCCTAATTGCATAAAAGATTTTCTTGGCGACAACCAATTACTAATTAGTGGTCAATCGCAAGAATTAATTTATGAAAGTATTTTATGGTGTAAATGGCTAGAATTAATTACCATTTATAGCATTGCAAAAGAAAAAAAATGTACAAAATCGGAATTTGAAAAAATATTTAGTGAAATTAGGTTATTGCACTCAAATACAAATAGTGATTTTTGGATGGAGCATTTAGAAGATATTTCAAAAACAAATTTTGGCAATCTATCAAAAGATGGAATTGTAATTGTTTCATCTAAAGGACTACCTCATAAGGATCATTATGTATTAAGCAAAGATTCTATTCCTGATATTGACAGAATTAGATCTAATTTTGAATCTGAAAATATTGAAATTCCATACGGTAAAGAAGAAATTAATGTTGCTAATGCCACAAATTTCCCATATGATAAATACAAATTTGTTCATATAGAATATTTTAAACAAAAATTATTGGTAGATAATTATAAAGAATATACAAATAAGAATTTTACGGATATTCTTAAACACTTAAAGGAAAAATATGAAGAAATCATTAAATAATGAAATATTGATAGAAATTTTCAATAGAGATTTTCAAAATGTAGAATTTGAATATATTGAATCTGATTTTGGAGGTAAAATACATTGTTTTTTCATGAGATTCACAAATGAAGATGATATGTCATATGCGTGGAATAAAATATCCAATGCTATAGCCGTATATTTTCAATCAGTCCAACCAGACGAGTTTTCAAAATGGAATATATATCTATTCTATTTGTCGAGTGAAGTAATTAAGAAAGAACTAAAATATAAAATTGAAAATAACACTTTTTCAAGCAGGAAAATTGTTTTAGATGATTGTAAATTGAAAATGACAAATGAAAATCTGATGAAAATTGTGTCAGATAAAATAATTGGTTCTAGTATTAAAAATATAACGCCAATTAAACAAACAAAAGAAGAATATAAATCTAATTCCTCCATATGGGAAATAATAACTGAAATTGACTTAAAATCTGGTAAAGGAAATGTAATTATTACTGGAGAACAGCTGGAAAAAATTCAAAAAAAACTATCAAATGAAATTTAAGAAAGTAGAACTACAGGCCTTTAGAGCCTATGAAGATAAAAAAGATGGTACATTTGATTTTTTATTGCCAGATGGTGAATGTGCCAATTTCATTTCAATATTTGCCCCTAATGGATTCGGCAAAACCTCTTTTTATGATGGAGTAGAATGGGCGATTACTAACAACATTAACAGGTTTTTACGGAGGGAAAAAGAAAATAAAGGAAGTGCACAGGCAGAGAGAGAGATGTTAGCGTCTGGAGGTAAAAAAGTCAAACAATTTATCTTAAGAAATAGAAATGCAAGTTCAGAAATTGAAGGATTAGTAAATGTTTATACTACAAAAGAAGATTTTAAAAGGAAAATACCAGTTGTAAAAAGAATTGGTTCATCTGATTATCATTTTGATTCAAATGAAACAGACAAGTCAAAGAGATATTTTTTGGATGTTATTTTGACGCAAGAATGGATTGATGCGTTTATAAAGGAAGAAAATGGTGAAGAAAGATACAATAAGTTCATCAAATATTTCGCTGATAGCAAAATGGACACCTATTACAATAACATTGTATTGTTAATAAAGGAAAATGATAAAAAAATTTCTGATCTAAATATTAAACTAGGAGAATATCAATTACAACTTCGATTAGATATTGACGAAAAATTATTAATTAATGTTAACCTACATATCAAAGATTTAAATTCAAAAGGTGAAAAGATAAGGCTAATTGATGTTGGTTTTACAGATTTGGATTTTGTTCAGATAAGTAAAAACATTTCTGATAGGTTAATTGAATTAAATAATAAAAAAATTGAATTAAAGGAAAATCTCGATTTGCTTATTACTCAAGAAGCAAAAATAGAAAATTACTTGTCCTCAAAAATTGAATTAAAATTATGTGAGCAAAAACTATCAGAATTAAAAGCAATCGATAAAAGAATTATTGATTGGATGAATTTAAAAAATGCTTCCACTAATTTAAATGAAGCTCAAGCTAAGTATATCAAAACAAAAGATGAGTTACTTTTAATCATTACAATGCTTCCAGCATATAAATTAGTTGATTTGGAAGTAAAAGATAAAAAAGCACAACTTCTAAAAAACAAAAGTTCAATAGTTACAAAAGAAAAATCACTTAATTTAATAAACGATGACGTTATAAATATTAGCAATAAAATCGCAAACATACAATTTCAAGTTTCTTCTTGTCAAAATAAAATACAAGAAGCGCCTTCAATATACATTGAAGGCGAAAAACTTAACAAACAATTAACTGATCTTAAAAAAGAGCTTTCCGATAAAGACAAATTATTAAAATCTGGGAATAATATTTCAATTGAAATTGAAAATCAAATTAAAGAATTAGAGGAAATACAAAAGAACATATCTAATAATCCTACTAACCTATTTCAATATAGTCAAAGACCCGAATACAAGGAATTTATAAGCAAAATTGAAGACAAAATCGTAGATATTGAATTTAATACAAAAATTCAAATTGAAAATGAAAGACAAGCAGATGAAGCTAAGATATTAAATTTGGAGATATCAAAATTGATTTCTTTGGGCGGCGAAATTATCAATTCCAATAAAAGCAATTCGTGTCCTTTGTGTACTCATAAATACGATTCCTATACTCAACTATTAGACAATATAACAGCAAATAAAGCTTTATCTAATACACAAAAAACTCTAATACAGGCTAAGAATGATTTGAAGGTGAAATTCGGAAAATTGAATTCCGAGCTGTTAGAATTAAAGAACAGCTTTATTTTGTTTGTTGAAAAAGAAAAAATCGCCCCAGTAGAAAGATTGCAAAAACTAAAAAATGAAACAAAAATAATTGCCGATAATAGAAAGCAAATAATTTTAAAAATAGAGTCAATTCAAGAAGAATTAAATCTTCATTTAATTAAAACACAAGGCTTAAATAATTCAGAATATATAAATAGATTTTCTACCGAATTGGCAAAACTTGTAATTGAAATGCAAGAATGCAATAAAGTACTAAAAGAAAAGTCAGATCAAAAATTGATTGAAGCCGAAAGTTTGTCAAGCTTAAATAAAACGACAAAGTCACTTTCTGATTCAATTGAAAATTTATTGAAAAATGACATTTATAAAATTGTTAAAGATTTTTGTAAAAATAATTTAATAGAAGAATTTTCCGAAGATCGAATTAACAAAATGTTAACGACAATTTTAAAAACAATTGAAGATGGTAAATTAAGTATTGATTCTAAAAATCAAGAAATATTAGTTATAGAAAAACTCCTTGTTAATGTTGATGAAAAGTCTTTAAAAAACGAAATAATTAAGAATGAGAATCTTATAGAGAGCTTGAAAAACCAAATTGCTCTATTCAATATATTCTTATTAAATACTTTGAAAGTAAGTTCGGACACTGATAATAAGGGTGATCTGGAGAAACTGTTTTCAAAAATTAAATTAGACATTTCGAAAGAAACAAATGAAATCAATGCTTTGTTTCAGAATTTTCAAAAACTAAATGAATATAAAAGTGCAATTAAACCATTTCTTGATCAAATAATATTAAAAGAAAACATAAAAAAAGTTGAGCAATCTATAACATTTAATAAGAATGTAGTGGGGCCTGAATTATATAAAGAAAAAGACAAAGTCTCAGAATTTATTCACAAACAAGTTGAATCCTATTTTCATGAAGACCTAATTAATGAACTATATTCAAAAATAGACCCTCATCCTGAATATAAAAAAATCAAATTTAAATGTGATTTTTCTGATGGCGAACCTAGACTTGATGTATTTGTAAACGATATAAACGGCAAACATCCGATTTCACCAAATCTATATTTTAGTGCAGCGCAGCTAAATGTATTGAGTTTGAGTATTTTTTTAGCAAAAGCATTACATGCAACTGATTATGATGGTAAACCTGTAAATTGCATATTTCTAGACGATCCTATTCAAGCTATGGATAGTATAAATATATTATCTACGATAGATTTACTTAGAAGCTTAGTAGCAAAAGGAAAACAAATTATTTTATCTACACATGATGAAAATTTTCATTCATTATTACAGAAAAAAATTCCTACTGGTCTATTTAAGTCTAAATATTTAGAACTTGAATCTTTCGGAAAAGTTAAACAATAAAAAATTAACTACCACTTATTCTCAAAAACTAGCCACTTACAAAGTGGCTTTTTTGTTTTAACATTCCTTTACAATTGTCGTGTACTAATTGGCACAATAGTTCGTTATTCCCAAAGTAATAAACAAAAATAATATGCCACCTAAACAATGTTAAGTACCCGAACTCTTTTTCTTCCTTGCTCATTTTCTTAAAGAAAAACTGAACATCGAAAATTAAATTCAAATTTTAAAACTTAATATTATGAGTACCTATTATGAAACAGGACATTCAAAAAATGTCGCAAACCTAGAAGATTTAATCTCTTATTGCGTTGGTTACTGAGCAATTTAAAATTAATCTAAAAAATAGAGACTTATCAAATCCTATAACCTACCCTTTACTATTTCATCAACTATAGATGGATCAAGCAAAGTAGAGGTATCACCTAAATTAGTAATATCACCTTCGGCAACTTTACGCAAAATACGACGCATGATTTTTCCACTGCGTGTTTTAGGCAAACCACTCACAATTTGTATTTTATCAGGTTTGGCAATGGCACCAATAATTTTTGTTACTTCTGCTAAAATTTCTTTACGCAACGAATCATGATTTTTTGTTGTAGAAGGAGCTATAACATAAGCATAAATACCTTGTCCTTTGATATCG
>ERZ724520.903-NODE-903-length-15549-cov-4.448109_pt1 | contig 15549 bp, 7 predicted proteins | sample MGYA00376053_ERZ724520 | MGnify/ENA primary metagenome ERZ724520 (study PRJEB28724, sample SAMN07190886) | activated sludge metagenome | isolation source: activated sludge of sewage treatment plant in Hong Hong | place: USA: Christiansburg, Virginia | collected... | reverse complement strand
TACAGAAACATCCGTACTATCTGCTAAAACAGTCGTTCTATAAATACCATACATACTATCTTTGGTAATACTTACTTTGAAATTTTTACTTTCTGCTTCTGCTTTTAGCAAATTGGCACGTCCTTCATCAAAGAAGGCCCCAATTACAATATTATAAACGGGAGATGATTGCACGATTACAGGTGAAGAAGGTTCTGTCAATTCTAAATTTTGAGTTGGATTTGTTTCTGAAATAATAGATTCTGCATCCATGATTGAATTAATAGCTGGTGGTGGTGTTTCTTGTTTTTGAGTAGAATCAAATGTTGGCAAAATGGATGCTTTGCTTCTATTTTCATTATTATTTTGCAAATTCCAAAAGATAGAAGTTGTAATTAAAGCTGCTACTAATATAGCAGCAATTCCATACGTCCAAGATTTTCTATTTTTGCTGTTGTTTGAGTTATTATTTATAGAAAAATATTCAGACTTCGATGATTTTTCTGTATTTTCTTGTATCAATTTAGCTTCGTCTTTCAAACGATGAACAGGTTCTATTGACAAAGGTGTTAATCCAAAACTTTGGGGTAAATAATTTACAGATTGATAAGGTTGGAATCGAATATTTTTTTCTGTATCTAATACAAATCGACCAATGTGTTTAAAAATCAAACTTCCATGTTGTGCCAGTGAATTATTGCACTCAACAGCGAAGGAAGTAACTTTAGTTTCGGCATCTAAATAAGGTATATTAAACTGTTGAGCTACAGCATTTATCAGTATTCCATCATTTTTTTGCAAAGAGCGATTAAATGCAATGGATTTAAATGGTGGCAAAATTTTCTTTTCTTGTAAATGAATTTTTGCCGGCGCATAATTGCCTATAAAAGCTCCAAAATTAGGAATAATCACACAATTGTGTGTAAACAATAACTGCTGTATCAACTCTACCATTATAGCAAAGTTAGCAATTTTTCTTTTTTATCCTAATGCAACGGGTAACTTAGGACAAGTATTTCCTTTAAAAATTCAACTTCACCCCTCCTATGACTTGGAAATTATAGGTTGGATATTTATAAAATCGTTGCCATTTTTGGAATCCTACATTATTCAAATCCACAAAAACACCAATATTTTTAGTGAAAAAATAATTTGCAGATAAGTTTACATCTACCAATCCTTTTATTGGAATAAGATTTTTTATCAATCCTGCTGGATCGCCATAAGAATATTCAACAGCATTTACTTTGCCTTGTCCGGTTACATCTACATTTACATATAGTTTATCTTTCCAATTATAAAAAGCAGAAAATCCTCCTTTAATTTTTGGAACATAAGATAGTTCGTATGCTGTATTTTTATTGTAAATAAAATAATCAAACCATGCTTTTATTCCAAATTCGTTTGCTCGGGTGTAAGAAAGCCCGATATGTGGATTCCATGCACTTAATTTAGAAACACTTTGTACTTCAAAATATGGCTGTTGTACGGGAGTGTATGGGAATGTATAAATAGAATTAAAAAACTGAGCATTCGTTCTTGATACCATTTGGCTAAAGCGAACATCGTATCCAAAGCCTTTGGCACTTCCTCTCAATCCTATTATCGTTCTAATTTCGTCTATAGAATTATCGTAATTATCTGTAACAACAAAAGGATTTTCTAAGGAAAGATTATTCAAACTATTAATCTTTACTTGTGTTTTCCATTCGTTGTACATGACTAAATAATCTTTATAAATCTGTAATTGATTTTCTATTTCAGGTCGGATATAGAATGTTTTATTGGTGGAAATTAAATTAGGACCAACTTTTAATTGCCAAATTTTATATTTTATTTTTGCATAAGGAATTGCTTGTACGGTAAAGTGATTTTGATTATTAAAGAACGAAGCTATCGTAGTGTCTTTGTAATTGTCTTTATAAGAAACATTGGTAAAATTTATTTTCATTCCTGCCCAATAATTTCCTTTAAAATTATAACCGCCTTCTCCATTGATTCCAACAGTTACTTCTTTGGGTTTATGATATACATTTTTATTAAAAGTAGAGGTAAAATTTATTTCTCCGTTATAATAATAACTGGCATCTTCGATACCTCTGAGTTTTACGGCACCACCAAAACGATTATAATCCGTTTTTAAAGAATCTTTTTGTTTGATAATATCAGAATATCCGTAGAAATTATTTTGATTTAAGCGATAAAATAATTCACCACCAATGGCAGCTTTTTTTCTTACATAATACTCTCCATATCCTTTTATTTTAAAATCAGTATAGTTTTGATATTGTTTTTTATTTTTGAACGTCATTATAAAATCAGCATCTAAACCGGCATTATAATTTGTTTTAATTGGATTGGTAATTATAATTTTTGCTAACGGAGTAACAGGATATCCAAATCCTAATTTTGCATAAAAGAATTGATTTTTTTCTGGTTTTTTTCCTGCGGCTTTCATCGGTTTTATATCTTCGGGTGCGTACGTTACTTTGCCTTTCACATCGGTATAACTATATGTTTGAGCGTCTGGTTTTATCTTTTGAATATTCGGCAAATCTGGACTTAAAGGAACTTTATTGGAAGATATTAAAATAGGTTCGTAGGCTTTCACAATATCTACTTCATCTAATTTAGGCAAAGTATCTGTATTTACATTAGATTGAGCATGTATCCCTTGTGACACACCACATAGACTTAAAAACAAACTAAAATGTAGGAATATATTTTTCATGTGTGTATTTCTATTTATTGTTAGAATTATCAAATTGCATAATCATTCCATTGTCTTTTATCTTCAACTTGGAATCGTTCATTTCACTCGCAATGATGGCGTCTAATTTTTGTTGTGCTTCTTTTTTAACATCATCATTCTCGGTATAATTATCCAATAAACTTTGCAAGGTTGCTTTTGCTTGTAATAATTTTTTATCCTCTTTATAAATATCACTTAATAGGATAAACGTCTTGCCTAAATAATATTGATAAGAAGGGAATTTTTCCATATAATCATTACATTCTTTTTCTGATTGTTTTTTATTCCCTTTCAGATAATAAATTTTAGCCATCGTATATTTTGATTCTGCTGCTTGTTCGTTGCTGACTGTTTTAGTTACCGTTTCCAAATCTTTCAATGCTTTGTCATTATCATTCAAATTAAAATAAGACATACCATTATAATAGGCCATTTCCGCTTTATAAAAATCAGGAAGTGACGGCAGGACGGCAACCTTTGCAGTATAACTCAAACATTCTTGGTACTTTTTCAAATAGAAAGATGTGCGCATTAATCCAATCAAATACTCCCGTTTATTTTCGTCTAAGGTGGCGATACTTTGAAGTTTATTGTACAATTCATAAGCACGTGTATAATTTTGCAAATCAAAGTAATTGATATTGGCTGCACGCACTGTTGAACGCTCCGTAAATCTATTTTGAGGTTGACTGATTACATATTCATATCCTTTCAACGCATTAGCAAAATCTTGTTTCGTAAATAAACATTCAGACTTGTAAAAATTTGCTTGCAAAGCAAAATATCCATTCGGAAAACGAAGTAAATAATCATTAAATCCTTTTAATGCATTGTCAATGTTTCCATTGATAAATTGTTTTTCGGCAGACAAATACATAAGCGAATCTTGCTCTGATGCTGTAACTTTTGCTCCTGGATATTTATTGGCATACGTGATGTATCCGTTGGGATCACCTTTAGCAATATATATTTCTTTTATTGCCAGCATGGCTTCATTGGAAGCGGGTGTAGATGGATAATATTGCACTACTTTTTGATACCATGACAAGGACTCATCGTAATTATCTTTGTTAAAATAAATCAATCCTAATTTCAAATATGCTTCTGATACTAAATCAGATTTTGGATATTTTGACAATAAAGATTTAAAGGTTTCTATTGCCTGATCATCTTTATCTCTCGACATTAAAGTAATACCTGTTTGCATCAATGCATCATCTGCGAAGGCTGAATTTGGGAATCGGGAAACCAATGCATTCATGCCGGCTATTTTATCGTTGTAATTTCCGCCTAATCCATCAATAATTGCTTTTTGATACAAGGCATAATCAGCACCTGGTGCATTTACATTTATTACATCTGTATAATATTGTGCTGCTTGTTTATATTGTTTTTGCATGAAATAACAATCGGCTAATCTTATTTCTGCATCTGGATAAACTTGTTGACGATTTGCTGTATTATTATCATTTTTTAAAGCAGTAACTGCTTTTAAGAAATAGTTGGTGGCATTGTTATAATCTTTCTTTTTATAATAATTATAACCCATCAAATAATTTCCAATTCCAGTATTAATTTTATCAGAATGTGCTGTGCTGATATTGTTGGATATTGCTAAAAATTTATTTAATAATGCTATTGATTTATCATAATTGGATTGCTGGTTTGCAATGTCTGCTTCCCAATAATAACACAATGCTTCTATACTTTTTGAAACAGGATATTTTAAAGATTTTTCAAAAAAAGTAATGGCATTCTCAAACTTATAATCGTTGTAATTTTCTACGCCTCGATAGTATGCCATTTTTTGGTAAGCATCTTTTAGTTTATCTGATTTAGTAGGTAAATTATCAATAATGGATAAGGCTTCTTCATAATTTCTTGTCATCAAGAATAAATCTGCTAACAACTCATACGCTTCTTGTGTATATGCTGATTTTGGATAAGCTGCTACAAAATTTTTCAAAGAAACTAATGCATCATTGGTATTGCCTAATTCATACGATAGTTTTGCATATTGAAACCATGCTTCTTCTTGAATATTTTTATTAAAATTCATGCGGGCGGCTTGTAAAAATGCGGTACGTGCTTCTGGTTTATTTCCTGTTTTCTCGTAGCATTGTCCCAATAAAAACATAGCATTTTGTCCGAGTGCATCTTGCAAGGGTGAAAGTTGTTTTAAATTCTCAATGGCTTTATCGCACTTGCCCCCTTGAGCCTGTACATATCCCAATACATAATAATCTTCGGGGGTTACTTTTGCTGCATTTTGTGTGTATTTTTCTAAATAATACAATGCCTTGTCGTAATCTTTTAATTCATAATAAGAGTTGCCCAACAAATGCATGATTTCATTTTGATAATTTACTTTTTCTTTTAATTTTGCTTCTCCGTATTCAATTACTCCTTTATAATCTTTATTAATAAATTTGATAGAAGTGATGTAATACGGAATGATTTTTCCATATTTTTTGGATATTTCTAAGGGTTGGAAACTTTTATAGGCGGCATTGTAATCTTTCAAATAATAACTGCTCAATCCGGAGTAATAATTTCCTTCTTCGTTATAAGGATGTTTTTTATCACTGGCAATTTGATTGAAATACATTCTTGCTGGACTGAATTTTTTTAAGGCGAAATTGGCAAATGCACGTTTATATTGAAATTCAGCTCTATCCTTTCCGGCTAAACTACTTTCATCTACTTTATCAAAAAAAGCAAGCACATCATTATAGTTGGCTTTTGCAAAAGCCATATCGCCTAAATGGAAATAAGCGTTATTTATTTTTGGATGTCCTTTAAAATTATCTGCAAAATAGATTAAGTCTTTTTCTGCTTCGGATGATGCTATTTCTTTTTCGCATAAGGCTTTTAAGAATATGGCATCTCCATAAATCAGATTGGATTTATCTAATGTTTTGTTTTCATATTTTACTATAAAATCCTGTAATATTGGCTGTGCAATGGCATATTTTCCCAAATTGACCAACTCTTCTGCCTCTTTGTAAGATTTGAGTATATCCGTTTGTTTGTAGGTGGCTTGCGCTTTAATACCTACTATCGCAATAATCATTAAAACATAAAAGGAAAAAATCTTCCGCATAAAGTATTTTTAAATTTGATAGATAACGTACAATAACAAATATTATTCCACGATAAAGATGAAATAATTTTGTTGCGTGCAAAAGGGTTGTTTATACACTTGTGTGGAGAGAAAATATCATTGGATAAAATGACCTACTATACTACAACTTAAAGTTAATTCTAAAACAAGATATTCAAATTACTGATTTTAAGAATTTTATAAAACAATAAACTTATTGTGATAAATACTGTTACATAATTTTGAGAATATCAATATGGTGCTAATAAAATTATATCTTTGCTCCACTTAATTAAATAATATTGTTTTGGAATTTAGTGAATTTGGATTTGACGAACGACTGATGGACGGCATCAGTGCCATGAATTATAAAACAGCTACCCCTATTCAGGAACAGGTGATTCCAATCATCAGAGAGGGTGGAGATTTAATAGCATCTGCACAAACAGGAACGGGAAAAACCGCTGCGTTTTTATTGCCTATTTTGAACGAATTAATTACAAAAGATAGACAGGAAGATAAAGTAAATGCCTTGGTAATTGTTCCAACGCGTGAATTAGCCGTTCAGATTGCTCAAAACTTGGAAGCATTTTCGTATTTCACCTCTATTTCTTCGATTGCAATATATGGAGGTGGTGACGGGGTTACATTTGCCACAGAAAAAAAGGCATTGGAGCAAGGGGTAGATATTGTGATTTGTACTCCAGGTAGAATGATTAGTCATTTATCATCTGGATATGTAAAATTTGACGAACTGAAACATCTTATTTTAGATGAAGCTGACCGAATGTTAGACATGGGTTTTTATGATGATATTATGAAAATCATAAAATATCTTCCAAAAGAAAAACAAACTTTATTATTTTCGGCCACGATGCCTCCAAAAATCAGGCAACTTGGATTGACAATTTTGAATCAACCTAAGCAAGTGAATATTTCTATTTCCAAACCTCCGGAAAAAATTGTTCAACAAGCATATATTATTTACGAAACACAAAAAATTCCAATTGTTAAGTCCATTTTAAAAAGTGCCCATTATAAAAAAATGGTGGTGTTTTGTTCTAAAAAAGAAAATGTAAAAAAATTAAGTAGGATTTTACAAAAAGAAGGGATTAACAATGAAGAAATTCATTCTGATTTAGAACAAGCAAATCGAGAAAATGTATTATTAAATTTTAGAAGTGGCAAAACTCCCATTCTTGTTGCTACGGATGTTATATCTCGTGGTATAGATATTGAGGATATAGATTTAGTTATTAATTATGATGTACCAAATGATGGTGAAGATTATGTACACAGAATAGGCAGGACTGCACGTGCTGAAACAGATGGCACGGCTATTACTTTAGTGAGCGAAACCGAACAACATAAACTATTGGAGATTGAAAATTTGTTAGGGCATCCTATTCCTAAAATTTCTATTCATAGTAGCTTTGGAGAAGTACCTGCATACAATCCTGAAATTAAAAAGAAAAAAGAAAAATACCACCACCATCGTCCACAGCGTACGTTTCACAAAAAAAGACCTCCTCGCCCTCCAATGGCTTCATAATAAAAGAAAAGTGCGTTTACTACAAAGTTATAAAACAAAAAATCTTAAAATTCCTTTAAATCATTTAAAAGTATAAGAGATTATCCTATTATAAATAGTATTTTTGCCTTATGAGCATGATAGAACGTCCGACAGATAGTTTGCCAAAAACCAAGGTAAACAAAAGTTCACTTCAAAAAACCAACCAACTTTTTAATTACATAAAACCATACAAATGGTATTTCATTGCCGGTATGATTTGTTTAATTTTTTCGAGTACTATTGTTATGGCATTCCCCAAAAGCATAGGCCTGCTGGTGGATGCATCGCTTGGGAAAGCCACCGGTGTCATTACCAATAGAGGGCAAGTAGCGATGCTTTTATTTGGCATTATTTTAGTTCAGAGTGTATTTTCATTTTCTAGGGTATGGTTTTTTACTCAAGTAAATGAAAGAGCCTTGGCAAATATTCGTCGTGATTTATATAATAAAATGATCTGTCTTCCTATTCCTTATTTTGAAGAAAAAAGAGTGGGTGAATTAAACAGTAGAATTACCAATGATGTTTCAGCATTACAAGATACATTATCACTTACTTTGGCGGAGTTTTTTAGGCAAACTACTACGCTTTCTATTGGCATTGCCTTATTGTTTTACAGAAGCATTCATCTTACTTTAATTATGCTAGCATCTTTTCCTGTTATTATAATTTTAGCGGTATTTTTTGGAAGATTTATTCGTAAAATTTCAAAACAAACACAAGATGCTTTAGCAGAAGCCAATATTGTAGTAAATGAAACTTTCCAAGGTATAAACATTGTAAAGGCTTATGTAAACGAACTTTTTGAATCAAAACGATTTGACGGAGGCAATAGCAAAGCCATGAATTTAGGATTGAAAGGAGGCGTATATAGAGGGGCATTTATTTCATTTATCATATTTGCATTATTTGGGTCTTTTATTTTTGTTTTGTGGAAAGGAAGTGGATTAGTTGAATTAAACACGATAACACACGGTGCGGAAGGAATTACCTTAGGAGCACTCATTGAGTTTTTAATGTACACCATATTTATTGGTGGCTCCTTAGCTGGAATGAGTGATACATATACCAGATTAGTAAAAGCCGTAGGAGCATCAGAACGCATTGTAGATATTTTGCATACAGAGCAAGAAACCGACACAAAGCCTTTTACATTTTCTAAAGTGACCGGTGCTATTCAATTTAAAGAGGTGAATTTTCATTATCCAACACGAGTGGATGTACAAGTATTAAAGAATATGAATTTCAACATTCAGCCTGGAGAGAAAATTGCATTGGTAGGACCTTCTGGTGCTGGTAAATCTACTATTATCCAATTGTTGTTGAAATTTTATGATATTCATTCGGGGAATATTTTGGTGGATGGAAAAGACATAAATGAAATGGAAATAAAGGAATTGCGTTCTAATATTGCCATAGTTCCACAGGAAGTAATGTTATTTGGTGGCACTATTCGGGAGAATATTCTTTACGGAAAATTAGATGCTACTGAAGAGGAATTATTAACTGCTGCTAAAAAAGCAAATGCATTTGAATTTATTTCAAAATTTCCAGATGGATTAGATACGATTGTTGGGGAGCGGGGTGTAAAATTATCAGGAGGACAACGCCAGCGCATTGCTATTGCCCGTGCCATTTTGAGGGATCCTGCCATTTTATTATTAGACGAAGCCACCAGTGCTTTAGATGCTGAATCAGAAAAATTAGTTCAAGCAGCTTTAGATACGTTAATGGAGGGCAGAACTACAATTATCATTGCTCATCGATTATCGACTATACGAAATGTAGATAAGATTTTAGTTATGAATCATGGCCAGATTATTGAAGAAGGAAATCATCAAGCATTGAGCATGGTTAATGACGGTTTGTACAATCATTTATTAAAATTGCAATATCAACTAAATTAGAAAACCAGGTTATCTGTTATGAATTAGCATAGCATTATTGAATTTAAGATTTTCAATTTCGCAGGCACCTACATCTATTACAGCATCTAAGTCTGCATCTAATTCACCGCTTACTAATTTAGAATTTTTATTATAACCTACTAATTTTAATCTGCCTTTGTTATTATGAATTGTTCCGCCAAACATTACATTTACTCCATCGTTATTTTTAATATAAGCCGTCACTAATATTCTTTCACCCGTTTCAAAAGCTAAAGAAAAAGGGATTTTATTTAATAATGAAATATCGCGAATGGCAACATTTATTTCCATGTTTTTTGATTCATCAAATAGTTTAATACTGTAGGTTTGTTCACTTGCTAAAGCATCACTACTGTTCATCAAGTGTTTTACGGGATATTTAGTCGCATCAATTCCTTTAAAAGGTTTATCCATTACCGTTCCTCTGGCTATTATTTCTTTATCAATTTTATTTAATAGGTAACTAGAGTCAATTGCTTCTATTAGTTGCGCTTCTGGTTTTATTAAATGAAGACTATAACGAAACTTATATAAGAACAATACGGTAAGTAAAACGACTAATGGCACTGCCTTTAAAAGAGATTTCATACTTTTTTAGTATTTATAGAAACAAGGTTAAATATAACAAATTCTTATTTCCGAGCAACAAAGATATTGTTTGAAAGTTAATCTCCAAATCTATTGACAGAAATTTCGGGTAAAACCGTAAAATTTTGATCTAAATAATCGGCAAAATAGCTAGAAAAATAAGGAGATAACGAAATTCCTTTGGTTCCCAATCCATTAAAAACGTATAAAGATTGGAATTTAGGATGCTTACCAATGACGGGTCTTCTGTCTTTCATCGTTGGTCGTATGGCTGCTTTTTCATCTATTACCGTAAAGGCATCTGTTGAAATTTTTTTGAATTTTCCTAATACCTCTTCTCTTCCTGCCGATGTTACATTTTCATCCATATCATCCCAAATAAAGGTAGAGCCTACGTTATAGGTTTGATTTCCTTTAGGAATTACAAAAATGTTTTTATTGAGAATATCTGTTGTTTTCAATGATTCTGAACGAATAATAAAATGCTCGCCTTTGGCTAATGAAAATGGAATCCATTTAAAATAAGGATTTAAATATGCTTTATATCCTTCGCAAAAGATTATACCATTTGCAATAATATCTTTATACTGTACTTTATCTGTGAATTTTATTAAATTATATTCAAATTTTTCATTTAGTAAAATAGTATTTTTTATAAATAATTTTCGAGATGCTTTAATATATTCAGGTACATCCATCCAGCATCCATGTTTTATAATACCTGCACCGTAGGGGGCATTTATGGAGGTATCAATTTCTGAAGATGGAATTATTTCGCCTAAATAGTTTTTATACTCATCTATTGTTTGCTTTTTTTTCCAAACATCTATGTCTTCTTCTGAAGAAAATATTTTCAGTAATTTTTTTTCATAAAAGAAGGAAGTTCCTAATGTGTCTTCTAATTGTTTATAATATTGAATTGCAAAAGGCAATATGTCATCTATCATCCACGATTTTACCATTTTTCTTCCCGTAATTGGATTTACTACACCTGCAGCAATATTAGAAGAAGAGTTTGGATTATATTCATCTATAATTAAAATTTTTTTTTCTCTTCTTATTAGCTCATGTGCTACTGTCGTTCCAGCTATTCCTTGTCCTACTATAATATAATCTACCGTTTTTTTCATATCAGTTGCTTTGTTGCTCTTGTCATTTCTCGTTTGCCGGGTGGTCCGGGTATTGTTTCTACCAAAAAACCAACCTCTTTCATGGTTCTTTTTACCACCCCTTTAGCGCAATAAGTAACAAGGATTCCTTGTTCTTTTAACGCATCATACATTTTTTTAAAAATAAATGCCGTCCATAATTCAGGCTGTACGGATGGAGCAAATGCATCAAAATAAATTATATCAAACGTGTTTTTCCATTCAATATCTACAGCATCTATTTTGCATTTTTTTAAATAAAAATAGGGTGTGATATTCTGAAATGATTCCCATTCGCATTGATGTATTTTCTGAAATATATTTTTATTTTCAGTTTTATTATCTATTAAATCATCATAATTTAGCTGTTGAATAAGCGATGCCTGAACGGGATATTTCTCAATGGAAGTATAATATAGCAGCGTATTTTCGGCAGTTGTATTTAGGCAAGACAATAAAGCATTTAGTCCTGTTCCAAACCCCATTTCTAAAATATGAATTGGTTTTTTATGATTCAAAAATAGCTTTAATCCGGCATCTATAAAAACATGGTTAGACTCTTGAATTGCTCCATGTGTAGAATGATAATGTTCATCCAATTCGGGAATAAATAATGAAGAACTTCCATCTGCGGTAACAACCAATTGTGGTTTCATTATTGTTTTATCAATTTTGAATAATAGTTTTGTTCCTCTCCTTGAATTTGCAGAAAATATGCACCGTTGCTCCAATGGATAAAATCGGAAATACCTAAAGGATTTTCTCCATTTTGCAAAATAGTTTTCTTTGTAAATAGCAATTGTCCTGAAACATTCAAAACATTAATAGTGGCAGGAACTTGTAATTTATTTTTAAACGATATTATAATATCATTAGCGGAAATATAAGAAACTACGCCTATATTATTTTGTTTCACTCCAACGGTTGGAGAAAAATATACTGAATCAATCAAACTGTATGATACAATATTATTTTTGTCCACTATTTTAATACGATAATAATACACGCCTGAAGTGGTATTCAGTTTATGCAAATAATTATACAGGGTATGGGTGGTAGAATTTCCACCCGCAGGAAGGGTATCAATATTAATGAAATTTATTGCATCAAAAGAATATTGAATGACAAACTCTCTGCTATTAATTTCTTTGGTGGACATCCATTGTAAATAAACATCATCATTTAATCTTTGAGCAGAAAAATCTACTAAGCTAACGCTCTGCGCGGCATCTGCATCTTGTTTGGTGCTTATTAAATAAAACTCTCCTAAGGTATCTGTTTCAAATTCTACGAAATATCCGTCTTGGTATGGGTAAAAATGGATTTGATTGGGAGTATAATATTTATAATATACCCGAACATGATTATCTCCGATTTCCAAATTTGTATTCAACCCAATATAGCGCAACATGGCAATGTCTCCCATTTTATTAATAGAGTCTTCTTTTAGGATATAATGAGTGTATTCTTCATTTAATACATATAATCTCACTTTGAAATTTCCTATTATTGGGTTAGATGGTTTAATTACCCAATTACGAGGGAAAATATTTTTCCCTTCAAAATTTTTATGATTATCCAAAGATGCATCAAATCCTAAAGAAATATTTCCAAGATTTTTATTATCATCGTTTAATTCGGCAACTAAATTTCCGTTTTTATAAAATTGAATCCAGCCATTTCCTGTAGAAACTTGTTGCACATAAGCAGAATCGGCAGGAGCTATTTCTTGGTAATCATTAAAGATTCGGATATCATCAATTCCAATTCCTTCGCTTACTAAATAGTCGTCTGACATTAATCGAATTCTGTACATAAAATTATTGGGGTTATCCAAACTGGCAAGCGGAATTTTTATGTGCGCTACTTGCCAAGGATATAAAAGTCCGAACCAATTTGATGTATTCAAGTAATTGCTGTACCAATTTAATCCACATCTATTGCAGCCTAAACGTTTCCAAGTGTTTCCATCGGTAGAATATTCAGCATAAGAAGAATCTGAATCCGTTTGTATATCGTTAATAAAATTAAATGCAATAATTGGGTCTTTAGTAAGAGCAGAAAAATCCATACAACCCATATACAAATAAGAATCTTCATTAAAATTATAGCCTGTTTTAATGCCTGTTGTCCATGCTTTATTTCCTTGCGCAGCAGCATCTATTCCATATTTTAAAGGTGTTCCCCATACCCAAGAACTATTGGTTCCTTCGGTCAATAAATTTCCATCATTCGATTCAAAATCATTGTAATAAGGGAAAGCATCTATTGTTTTCATTACAAGAACAGATGTAAATGCAGTATCGTTTAAAGGATATTTATCTCCTGCATTGCTGGCCCAAGCTTTTATCGCATATCTTCCTGGTTGATTATTCAAAAATTTGGTTGAAAAAATATAAGTAGCTGAATCATTTGGAGCAATGGTAAAATTTATACTCTCTGTTACAACTGTATTATTATTTACTTGATAGGAAACTGGCAGATTATTAATTGTCTGTGATGAATTATTAAATACAGTTATGCTAATGGGTTGAGCGGTGAATGTTTTAGTACAAAGTGCTTTTTGTGTTTTAATATTTATCGTTGCAACGTCTTTTCCGGCCACATATAATTTTAAATCATCAAATGTATAACCTCCGCTTGCAAATCGAGTAGTGGCTGTTTTTGTGGCTGTTTGAACTATTTTTAGTTGTGTAGAAGACGAAAAATTTTGTCCATTTTCTATTTTTAATTTTTGATATAAATTTAAGGCAGTTACATTTTTGTAGCTTCCAATTTCTCCTCTATTTTTATATAAATCAAAAATTTGAACCCAAGGTTTTGTGTCGTCCCCTCGTGCAAAAATGATATTATTACTGTCTGTTTCGGCACGATTTAAATAAGAAAAATCCAAGAAAATAATTGAATCTACATAATTCGATAAATTATAGGTAAATGCCACTTCATTTATTTTTCTACCAGAACCTAAATAATTATCTAAAGTAAGTGCTCTCATTCCGGTATTAGCATACAAATCACCTTCATTTGTTCTGCATCTTCCTCCTTGTTCTGTAGAATAGTCTATATAATCAGCACCATTTATTCCAAAAATATTATTTGTTGATACTGAATTTACTGTTTCAAATGATTCTGATTTTGGCAATACTATCGGTGCATTATTCAATTGCTTTATAATATAAACAAGTGTGTCGTTTCCAATATTTTCATCTCCCACTAAACTAGTCCACGCTGCAACTGTATAATTTCCTACCGCACTTAGATTTTCATTGATGGTGAATTTTATAATCGAAGTATCATTTGCCGGCATCACATCATTTAATGTTGCTGTCTTTATCGTACCATTATTTATTCGATAGGAAATATTGATTGTATTTTGGGTGGCTGTTCCATAATTTTTTATTATGAATGATAATTTTGTTGAAGATGTTAATGCTGAAGAAGTAAATTTTCTACCGCCTACTGGTTGCAACATGGCATATACTCCTACATCATTAGCAGTGGTACAAGTTGTGGCGGATGGTGAAAACACTTTTGCTGCCGAGCGATTGCCTTCAATACCGCTAAATACAGTAGAAACGGCATACATATAGTTTTTCCCATTGACCAGATTATTGATGGTAAAAGAAGACAAATTGGTTTGTCCTGCTAAAGTCCAAGTGGAATCTGTAAAGAGGTATATTTTATATATTGCACTTGCTCCGATAGAAGCCCAATTTATTTTTATAGTTTTATCACAAACGGTATGTGCGATGGATGAAACTTGTGTACCTATGGTGAATGTTGAAGCTGAAGTGGTTATATTATTCCCCGAAACAATTCTTACCAAACATTGATCACTTACAATGCCTGGTAATTGCCAATTATAGGTTTTTGTATTTAAATTTTGATTGGTAATAATCGTTTGCCACGTAGTGCCATTGTTTACTGAATATTCAATTCTTGCTAAAGAATCTATACCGTTTCTATTCCATCTTATTTGCGCAGAACCTGGGTCTAAAATTTCCCCGCCATTTGGATGTACTATTTCTATTTTTCTTTCTTGTGCGTAATATGCAACAGCATAATCCTGTGGGCCATAAGGTACTGAAGTGCCTTTTACTATAATGGTATATGTTCCAGTTACAGGATTATCAATTGTGATTTGTTCATTTGTATTTATATTATCTACTCCTCTAAAAGCAACGTTTCTTGGTTTTTGAGGGTTTAATTTCCAAGGCAAAATTGTATCTCCAGTTGGGGTCACTATCTTTACATCTAAATTATTTACAATTGCTTGATCTGCAATGGGATTTCCTTCTTTATCTGTCCAAGATAAAGTAATTTTTAATTGATATGTATTATTGGATACTGTAATATTCTGTAGTTTCCATTCATCTTGTGAAATAGAATTTTCAAAATATAGATTTTCTGCCACAGATTTAACCGCTCTATACACATCGGGTTTTCCAAAACCATACATATAATCTGGTCCAGGATTTCCT
>ERZ724520.900-NODE-900-length-15582-cov-5.379082_pt1 | contig 15582 bp, 9 predicted proteins | sample MGYA00376053_ERZ724520 | MGnify/ENA primary metagenome ERZ724520 (study PRJEB28724, sample SAMN07190886) | activated sludge metagenome | isolation source: activated sludge of sewage treatment plant in Hong Hong | place: USA: Christiansburg, Virginia | collected... | reverse complement strand
ATGATTGACGCTTTTAACATATATGATAAAATGGAGAGGAATAATATTCTTCTCTCGTTTAAAGGTGATATCACTTCTGAACTGTTAACTTCTATACTTCAAATTATGGAGAATAAAATGGATAATATGCAGGAGGCTCCAAAAACTAAGAAAAAAGTTTATAATGTGCTAGTTGAATGTTTGCAGAACCTTTACCATCATATGGATGATGCTACTGATGAATATGGTGATAAAAATAGAAATGCCATATTTATGATAGCTAAAAATGAGGGGGCGTATAACATTATTACTGGTAATTACATATTAAAAGAAAACATATACGGTCTTAAATCTAGATTGGATGAAGTAAATACCCTTTCTAAAGAGCAGTTAAAAGATTACTATAAATCTGTCCTAAATAATGGCGAAATGTCGTTAAAAGGAGGGGGTGGATTAGGTATGATTGACATAGCTCGAAAAACTGGGGAAAAATTAGAATATAATTTTTTGGAAATTGACAATAAAGTTTCGTTCTTTACACTTATTATAAAAGTTACACAACCACAATTAATATAAAACAATAAAGTTACCATGGAAAAATACGCAATTGAAGGCACACCAAAAACACCAACTATCTCTTTTGATATCCAAGGAGGAATTCTAGAAATTAAAGGTCGTTCAATTCCTGAAAATTCAATTGAATTTTACAAGCCTTTAATAGATGCTCTTGATAAATATTCAACTGCTGCTAAACCAGCTACTACAGTTAATATTCAATTAGAATATTTTAATACGAGTTCATCAAAATGTATATTAGATGTATTTAAAAAATTAGAATCAATTCATAAAGGAGGAAGTGTAGTTACAATTAACTGGCATTATGAAGAAGATGATGAGGATATGTTAGAAGCAGGAGAAGATTACCAAGCAATTATTAATGTGCCATTTAAAATGGTTCAAGTTGCTGAATAATTTTTATTCTTTTTAATATTTTAAACCCCGAAATATCGGGGTTTTTTTATGCATTTTATGGCAATTTATATTAACTTTGCCCATCTAAAAAAAGAGAATTATTTATGTCAAAAATTACAGATTTACTTGGCTCAAGTGCAGATAGTTTATTAAACCACACTTGCAATACTATTTCTAAAGAAAGTATTGTTATTCCTAACGCAAATTTTATTGATCAAACTTTTGCATACAGCAACCGTAATCCTCAGGTATTACGTAGTTTACAACAATTATATGGAAATGGCAGATTGGCAAATACAGGCTATATGAGCATTTTACCTGTAGATCAAGGTATTGAGCACAGCGCTGGCGCATCATTTGCTCCTAATCCAATTTATTTTGACAGTGAAAATATTGTGAAATTAGGCCTAGAAGGTGGCTGTAACGCAGTAGCATCAACTTATGGAGTACTTGCCTCAGTTGCCCGTAAATATGCTCATAAAATACCTTTTATAGTTAAAATTAATCATAACGAATTTTTATCCTACCCTGATAAATTTGACCAAATAATGTTTGGAACAATTGAAGATGCTTGGAACATGGGAGCTGTAGCAGTTGGTGCAACAATTTATTTCGGTTCAGCTGAATCTAACCGTCAAATTATTGAAGTTGCAAAAGCATTTGAAAAAGCTCACCAACTTGGTATGGCTACTATTTTATGGTGCTATACACGAAACAGTGCATTTAAAAAAGATGGCGTTGATTACCATACTGCTGTTGATTTATCTGCACAAGCAAACCATTTAGGTGTAACAATTCAAGCAGATATTATTAAACAAAAAATGTCTGACAAAAATGGTGGATATACTGCAATTGGACATGGTAAAACTCATCCAAAAGTGTATTCTGAATTAACTACAGACCATCCTATAGACTTATGCCGTTACCAAGTAGCTAACTGCTATATGGGTAAAATTGGTTTAATAAATAGTGGTGGCGAAAGTAAAGGCGCATCAGATTTAGCTGAAGCAGTTACTACTGCTGTAATTAATAAACGTGGTGGTGGCCAAGGATTAATTTCTGGAAGAAAAGCATTTCAAAAGCCATTAAAAGAAGGTATTGAATTATTAAACACTATACAAGATGTTTATTTAGATAAAACAATAACAGTAGCATAATTAATTGGTGAAATTGATGATTAGAGAATAAAAAAAATTCTACTTAAATTCATTAATTCATCGACTTTATAATTAAATAATTAAAAAAATGGGTTGGTTTAGACGATTAAAAGAAGGGATTACCACTACAACAACAGAGAAAAGAGAGACTCCAGAAGGGTTGTGGTACAAGTGTCCATCTTGTAAAAAAATTCATACAGCGCAAGAACATAAAGCTAATAAGCATGTTTGCAAAGATTGCAATCATCATGAAAGAATAAGTAGTACTGAGTATTTTGAAATAATTTTTGATGACAACCAATTTACTGAATTGCATGAAAATTTAGTAAGTGGAGATCCATTACATTTTACCGATACAAAAAAATACACAGACAGATTAACTGATACAATTAAGAAAACTGGGTTAAAAGATGCTTTAAGAAGCGGTTTTGGGAAAGTGAATGGCCACGATTTAGTGGTTTGTTGTATGGACTTTGGATTTATTGGAGGTTCAATGGGAAGTGTAGTTGGTGAAAAAATTTCTCGTTCAATTGATTTTTGTTTAAAAACAAAAACTCCTTTACTTATTATTTCAAAATCGGGTGGTGCACGTATGATGGAAGCCGCATTTTCGTTAATGCAAATGGCTAAAACTTCTGCAAAATTATCGATGATGGATAAGGCGGGGATTCCATATATTTCTTTGTGTACAGACCCTACAACAGGTGGTGTAACTGCTAGTTATGCAATGTTAGGAGATTTAAATATTTCTGAACCTGGAGCATTAATTGGATTTGCAGGACCACGTGTAGTGAAAGAAACTATAGGTAAAGATTTACCAAAAGGCTTTCAAACTGCTGAATTTGTTTTAGAGCATGGATTCTTAGATAAAATCATTCCACGAACAGAATTAAAAGAAAAACTATCTACGTTTTTACGAATGTTTAAAAATTAAGAAACTTAAATAGAAATTTCGAATTTCATTTTTATTTAAAACTTGAACTTATTTAAAAAAAGTTCAAGTTTTTTTGTTTACTAAGTTTAAACAAGGTTAGCATAATAATTCATATTCTTTTTGAACAAAATCCGCTAATTCTTTAATGTATTCTGAAGAAAAATCAAATTTAATACCAGCTGTTTTATAAATTTCAGGAATTATTTTAGTATAACCTAAGGCTAATGAATTTTTATAATCTTGCAAAGCCTTGTTAGGATTTAATTTATAATTACGCCATACCGCAATTGCACCAAGCTGTGCCATACCGTATTCAATATAATAAAATGGCACTTCAAATAAATGAAGTTGAGTTTGCCAAGATCGTTTCAAATTATCTGTTAAACCATCCATGTTTATTATCCCTGTTCCGAATTCGTTACATAATAGTAACCAATAGGCATTTCTTTCATCAACAGAATGTAGAGGATTTGTGTAAATCCAATGTTGAAATTTATCAATCATTGCAATCCAAGGAAGTCCTTTTAATACACTTTCTAATTGTTCTTTTTTAGCACGTTTAAATCATCTTCATTCTCAAAAAAAGCATTCCAATGCTCCATGCTAATTAATTCCATACTCATACTGGCGAGTTCTGCCACTTCGCTAGGAGCATTTTATATTCCGATAAAGCTAAGTTAGCTGTTAAAAAAGAATGAACCGCATGTCCACCCTCATGCAACATGGTAACCATATCTCTGTGTAAACCAACAGAATTCATAAAAATAAAAGGCACATCAGTTTCCATTAACGGGTAATTATAACCACCAGGGGCTTTGCCAATCCTTGAATCCAAATCCAAACGATTCATTGTTTTCATAGTAATAATGCATTCTGCAAAATAATTATCTATTTGCTTAAAACAACTAGTAGTTTTTTGAATTAAATCTTCAGCATTCCTAAATGGAACAAGTGCAGGTTTTCCATCAACATCAACGGATGTATCCCAAGGTTTATAATCATCTAAATGCAACTTTGCTTTACGTTCAGTATCAATCTTTTTATTTAGAGGAACAATGTATTGTTGTATTGCATCATGAAAATTATAGCAATCAGAGACCTTATAATCAAATCTACCTAATTCATCATGTTTAAAATCACGATAATTAGAATAGCCTGTATTCAAAGCTATTTGATGGCGTAACTTAATTAAATCGGAAAACAATTCGTTCAAGATGGTCTCATCATTCGCTCTACGTATTTGAATTTTATTGTAAAATTCTTCTCTCAACTTTCTATCTGTACTTTTAAAAAATGTAGCAGCCTTTTGAAGTGTCATCGCTTCGCCTTGATAATCAATAGTTTGCGCTGCTGAAATTGTACCGTATTCTTGTTCTTTTTGACGAAGCTGTGTTATTAAAGGAATATTAGATTCACGATATAGTTCAATATTTCTTTTTACACTTCTCAAATAAACTAAATTATCATCACCTGTCAACTCAAGCAAGAATGGCGAATCAATTAATTTTTGATTTAATACGTTTGTAAAAGGTGTTATGTTAGGTTCAATTTCTGTAACAAAATAATTAAATGATTCTTGTAATGCATCATCTGTTGTATTACAGGTCATTTTAATATACCTCCAAGCTCCATCTTCATTAACTACTGCTGACATTTCACTACAATCAAACATCCATTGTTTTAAATCAATTAGTGAGTCTATTTTTCTATTTACTAACTCTTCATAAAATGGTTTTAAATTATCCCAATTTATAATTTTGAAATCATCTGATAAATATGTTCTTTTCATGAATAAATATTAGAATTTAATTTGTGTTTTATTATTATTCGCATCTAAAATCAAATATAAAATTAAATTATTTGGTTGCAATCTTTTTAATAGAAAAAGCCCACCAATAAATTGGCAGGCCTCTTCACACTAAACAACATTACAAATTACTATTTAATCAATTTTAAAGTCTTAATTGAATTTCCTTTTTTATTCGTTACAACCAAACTATAAAAACCTTTTGCTAAATCTGAAGTTTGAAGCGTTACCTTTTCTGTTTCAATTTTTCCAGTAAGTACATCTCTACCTAAAGCATCAATTAATTTATACTCAAAGTCAATTATTGCAACCGAAGAAATTTCAATTGTTACATAACTGTCTATTGGATTTGGATAAGCATTCAAAGTGATTGTTTCTGTTTCACTTAATTCTTTTACTCCAGTAACTGCAACTGTACTTGTGCTACCACAAAGTATATTAATTGTTCCTACTAATGAATCGCAACCAGTATTTAAAACAACATTATGAATACCATTAGATAAAGGAATAGCAAATGATGAAGCGTAATATGGTAAACCATCAATTCGCCAAGCAGTATACATTCCACCTGTAGATGTACTAATAAAATGAGTTACACAACTAGAATCTGTATAATATACATAAGAAGCATGACATGGAAGAACAGTAGATGAACCACAAGCAATAATGATAGTTTGTGTAATAGAACTTACACCTGAACCAACAATGCTTGCGTTTAAAGTTACAACATGAGATCCATTAGATAAAGACAAACTTGGAGCTGAAAAATAATTTGTTCCATCAACATTCCAAGATGAAACAGAATAAGTACAAGGTGTAGTATTGTAAAAATGTGTAACACAACTTGAGTCAATATAATATGCAAAAGAAGCAGTACAAGGTGCAACAGTACTACTACCACATGATACAACAATTGTTTGTGTAATTGTACTTACACCAGAACCAACTATACTTGCATTTAATACAACAACATGAGAACCATTTGATAACGCTAAATTTGGTGTAGAAAAATAATTTGTTCCATCAACATTCCATGAAGCCACTGAATAAGTGCATGGCGTTGTATTTGTAAAGTGTGTAACACAGCTAGAATCTGTATAGTACGAAAAAGACGCTGTGCAAGGAGCAACAGTACTAGAACCGCAAGATACAAAAACCGTATGAGTGGCTGTACTCAAACCAATTCCTGAAATAAATAATTGTAAAGTTACTAAATGTGATCCATTTGCTAATGCTAAGTTTGGAGTGCTGTAATAATATGTACCATCAACATTCCAACTTGCAGAATATGTTGAACATGCAGTTGTATTTGTAAAATGAGTTACACAGCTAGAATCTGTATAGTAAGAAAAAGAAGCAGCACAAGGTGCAACAGTACTACTACCACATGATACAACAATTGTTTGTGTAATTGTACTTACACCAGAACCAACTATACTTGCATTTAATACAACAACATGAGAACCATTTGATAATGCTAAATTTGGTGTAGAAAAATAATTTGTTCCATCAACATTCCATAAAGCCACTGAATAAGTACATGGCGTTGTATTTGTAAAGTGTGTAACACAACTAGAATCTGTATAATACGAAAGAGAGGCAGTGCAAGGAGCAACAGTACTAGAACCACAAGATACAATAACTGTGTGGGTGGCAGTACTCAAACCAATTCCTGGAATAAACAATTGTAAAGTTACTAAATGTGATCCATTTGCTAATGCTAAGTTTGGAGTGCTGTAATAATATGTACCATCAACATTCCAACTTGCAGAATATGTTGAACATGCAGTTGTATTTGTAAAATGAGTTACACAGCTAGAATCTGTATAGTAAGAAAAAGAAGCAGCACAAGGTGCAACAGTACTACTACCACATGATACAACAATTGTTTGTGTAATTGTACTTACACCAGAACCAACTATACTTGCATTTAATACAACAACATGAGAACCATTTGATAATGCTAAATTTGGTGTAGAAAAATAATTTGTTCCATCAACATTCCATAAAGCCACTGAATAAGTACATGGCGTTGTATTTGTAAAGTGTGTAACACAACTAGAATCTGTATAATACGAAAAAGAGGCAGTGCAAGGTGCAATAGTTGAAGAACCACACGAAACTGTTACAGGCTTTATTACTGAATCACAATATGAACCTCCAGAATAGGTATTTAAACTTACCCAGTAGCTACCATTTGGCAAACTAACATTGGGGTTAATTGAAGAGTAACTTACCCCATTAATTAACCAATTGTATGTTAATGAAGATCCAGTTGAAGAATTTACAAAATGAGTTACACAACTAGAATCAGTATAATATGTAAAGTTAGCATTACATAATGAGGATGTAGAAACACTTGTAATGTTAACTCCTACACAATAATTAGAATAACATGATCTTGATGAATCAACTACACTTAAACAAACAGAATAAGTTCCGTTTGCTGAATAATGAAATACTCCTGATCCCATAGGCATTGATGAAGGCGCATACCAATTATAATGAGTGGTAGATGTTATACTCCCTGAAACCACTGGTGTAACTGTAATTGAACCTGATGCACCATAAGTGACATTTAAAGCAGTTATAGTTGGGCACTGAGCTAATGCTCCAATAGAAAATACACTGAGTGCAAATGCTATTAATTTTAATTTTATTGTTTTCATGATATATTGATTTAATTGTTTTCTGATGTAAAGGTCAAAAAACAATTTCAAAACATAATATCATAATTTCAATATATTACATATTCAAAATAATACAAAATGACTTAACGCTATTAAATTAAATAAAATAAACAATATTTTATAACATGATTAAAACTATCCATTTATAATAAATAATTCAAAACATCATTGCCCTTAAAATAATATACATTACAAAATGAAAGTATTATTTTTATAAAACAACTTACATATTGAAGTAAAGCTTGTTTCTTATTTATTGAATTACCAAAATTTAATTACATGTAAAATCAACAAAGAAAAATTTTGAATTTATTACCAAACCCTTGATACAAATTCAAACTAATACTATAAATAGAAAAAGCCCACCAATAAATTGGCAGGCCTCTTCACACTAAACAAACTAAATTTTTATTTTACTAATTTTAATGTTTTAAGTAAGTCACCTTTTTGACTTGTAATACTTAAATTATAAAATCCTTTATCAAGATGTGCAGTTGAAACATTTAATTTCTGATTTTCAATAACACCCGACATTACAACTCTTCCAAGTGCGTCAATTAAACTATAATTAACCACTTTATTATCTTTTGTTTTTAATTCTACAGTTAAAATATCACTCATTGGATTTGGATAAGCATTTAACTCAACAGTTTCATGTAATTCTTTTACACCTGTAGGAGCTAAAACATTCAATTTCCCCATTAAAAATCCAGATGAAATTCTATGTACACTTGAAGAATCACAATGTGTATCAGAGCAAACTACACCACTACTAACTGTTAAACAAACAATGTAATGTCCTGGAGGAGAATACGTATGACTTGGGTACGCTAAGGTAGAAGTAGTTCCATCACCAAAATTCCACAAATAAGTTAGACCAACTCCAGAAGAAGTATTGTAAGCATTATAACTACCTGGCCCACCTAAACTATCTGCAAACATCATAAATGATGAATGACAAGATCCAGGACAAGATGTATAAATAGATTGTGTTGTTGAAAGAACGCCAACACCAACAACACTTGAATTTAATGTAACCGTATGCCACCCTGTTGTTAAAACTAATGAAGGTGCTGAAAAATAATTTACACCATCAATATTCCAAGAAGAAACAGAATAAGTACAAGGCGTAGTGTTTACAAAATGTGTTACACATGTTGAATCAGTATTATAAGTAAATGTAGCGTGACAAGTACTTGTAGAGCAAGTTACATTTATAGTTCTGTTTACCGAATCACAAAAAGCACCAGAAGCATAATTAATTAAAGAAACATAATGCAAACCTGGACTTAAGCTTAAACTTGGTGCACTTGTATATAGCGCACCATCAATATACCAATTAGATAACGAAATGCTTCCCGTTGAGGTATTTACAAAATGAGTAACACAGAAAGAATCAGTGTAATTTGTGAAATTAGCTGAACAAACAGGAGCCGTTGTGATATTTACAATTGTACAAGAGTTTGTAATTGGGCAAGAAATCATTGAAGAATCTGACATTGATACACAAATCGAGTAAGTTCCATTTGAAGGAAATGATATTGCCCCACCTCCCAAATGAGTAGCAGAAGGAAAAATATTCCAATAAAAATGAGTTGTACCTGGCCCATAAGTTCCAGTAATAACCGGTGTAACAGTTGCTGTTCCTGAAGCTCCAATTGTTGTGCTTAACCCAGATATATATGCACACTGAGCTTTAGTTGTTGTTGCAAAGGCTATTAAAGCCATTACGACTACTTGAGTAAAGATTTTTTTCATAGTAATAATTTTTATTTGTTTATATATCAAATATCTAAAAGTTTCTCGAACAATTAAAATAAATTAAAAAATATATAACATGCTCAAAATAAAATAATTTATACAAAACTCAATAATAACAAACAATTTAATCATAAATAAATTACATAAAAAAAACTAATTATTGAAACGAATTAAATTTAATAAAACAATAATAACACATCATATTCGTTAATATTTTAAACTAAATTAGCACTCATGCTTTCTGAAACCCTGCACCGAAGAATATTTCTATTTGGCTTAATTTGCCTTTCGTCGGGGTTATTATTTGGAGCAGTTTTTATGAGTGTTTCACAAGCAATTTTGGGCGCAAACTGGTTGATAGAAAAAAAATTCAAGAACAAGCTTTTCTTATTATACAAAAACAAATACTTTTGGTTATTATCATCCTTAATTTTATTACACTTAATTGGTCTATTTTATACTACAGATATTTCTAGCGGACTTAATGATATAAAAACTAAAGTGCCACTTTTAGTAATAGCCATTTTATTTTTTTCATCAAAACCTTTAATCAAAAAGGAATTAGAATTAATTCTAAAATTATTTACTGTTAGTGTAATCACCAGCTCTTTATATTGTTTTATTGTTTACTTGGGTTACACAAATAAAACAATTATTGACGTAAGGGATGCGTCTGTTTTTATGTCACACATCCGATTTTCACTAATAATTACCTTCACAATTTTTATTTTACTGTTTTTAATTAAATCAAAACAGAATATCATCATTGGATGTATTGGAATAATTTGGTTATTGTTTTTTATGTACAAATTTCAAATGGCAACTGGACTTACAATCCTTATTTCAACTACTTTTGTTTTAACAGTTGCATTTATAATAAAAAAACGTAACGTTATTTTTACCTCATTATGCACTCTAATAATTATTGTATGCGCCTATTTCGGTTATCATAAAATCAAATCTGAATTATTAATTTACAATAAAAACAATTACTTGTCAAGCAATTTATTACTTAGCAAAACTGTTAACAATAACAATTACTTGCAAGACACCCTTTTCAATTTAGCAGAAAATGGAACATTAATTACCATAAATATTTCTGATATTGAATTGGAAAATGAATGGAATAAAAGAAGTAAATTAAATTTTAAAGACAATGATCTTAATGGAAACAATTTACGATTTACCATTTTAAGATACATGGCAAGTAAAGGATTAACAAAGGATTCAATAGGACTTTCAGCTCTAACAAAGAATGACTTTTTAAATATTGAGAGCGGCATTCCAAATTATAAGTATTCATTAAATAGCGGTTTAGTTTTAAAATGGAGAGAGCTCATTTGGGAATACACAAAATATAAAAGGAACGAAAACCCTTCTGGACATACTCTTACCATGCGTTTGGAATTTTGGAAAACTGCTCTTTATATAATTAATCAAAACCCTATTTTTGGAGTAGGCACAGGCGATATACAGCAAGCATTTAACAAGGCATATGATGAGACTAATTCTAAACTTAGTAAAGAATGGCGCTTACGTTGTCATAATCAATATTTAGCAATAACAGTAGCCTTTGGATTTGTAGGCTTAATTCTATTTTTAATCTACTTTTTATTTCCAATTACCACCTTATCAAATAAACTCCACGAATTATATTGGCCATTTGTATTGATAATACTATTTTCATTTATTACCGAAGACACACTTGAAAACCAAGCAGGTTTAACCTTTTTCGCCATATTCCAAACTTTATTCATTTGGTTAGCTAGCTCAAAAGAAACCGAAACTAATCGTTAAGTTTTAAAACTGCCATAAATGCACTTTGCGGTATCTCTACATTACCAACCGATTTCATTCGTTTCTTACCTTCTTTTTGTTTTTCAAGTAATTTACGTTTACGGCTAATATCACCACCATAACACTTTGCGGTTACATCTTTTCTTATAGCACTAATGGTTTCGCGTGAAATAATTTTCGCTCCAATAGCAGCTTGAATAGGGATTTCGAACTGTTGCTTTGGTATCAATTCTTTTAACTTCTCACATATCTTCTTTCCAAAATTATAAGAATTACTTCTGTGAATCAAGCACGATAAAGCATCTACAGGCTCTGATTTCAATAAAATATCCAACTTCACTAAATCAGCTTCGCGCATACCTATAGGATGGTAATCAAATGAAGCATATCCTTTTGAAATAGATTTTAACCTATCAAAGAAATCAAATACAACTTCCCCTAATGGCAATTCAAACACTAACTCTACCCTATCAGCCGTTAAATAATTTTGGGTTACAATAATTCCTCGTTTTTCGATACATAAACTCATTACAGGTCCAATAAAATCAGACTTTGTAATAATATTAGCTTTTATGTATGGTTCTTCAATATAATTTATTCTTGCTGGGTCTGGTAAATCACTTGGGTTATTAACTGTTACCACATCACCATTAGTTTGATAAGCTATGTATGAAACGTTTGGTACAGTAGTAATAACTGTCATATTAAACTCTCTTTCTAAACGCTCTTGCACAATTTCCATATGCAACATTCCCAAAAATCCACATCTAAAGCCAAAACCCAAGGCAAGAGATGATTCTGGCTCCCAAGTTAATGAAGCGTCATTTAATTGAAGTTTTTCCATGCTATAACGCAACTCTTCAAAATCTTCAGTATCTACAGGATAAATACCAGCAAATACCATTGGTTTCACTTCTTCAAAACCATGTATACCTTCAGGACATGGATTTGCAACTGTTGTTAAAGTATCGCCTACTTTTACCTCTTTAGCTTCTTTAATTCCAGAAATAATATATCCTACATCACCTGTTTTAACAATATCTCTAGGTTCTGGTTTTAATCGTAACACACCTATTTCATCAGCATTATATTCCATTCCAGTGTTGAAGAATTTAACACGGTCACCTTTTTTTATACTTCCATTATAGATACGGAAATACGCTATAATCCCTCTAAATGAATTAAATACTGAATCAAATATTAAAGCTTGTAATGGTGCATTTTCTTCGCCACTAGGCGCTGGGATGCGATTTACAATTTCTTCTAATATTTCATGAACTCCTAACCCGGTTTTACCAGAAGCAGCCATAATTTCCTCTCTATCACAACCCAATAAATCTACAATTTGGTCTTTTACCATTTCAGGCTCAGCACTTGGAAGATCTATTTTATTTAAAATTGGAATAATTTTTAAATTATGTTCTAAGGCTAAATATAAGTTAGAAATAGTTTGCGCTTGAATACCTTGAGCGGCATCTACAATTAACAAAGCACCTTCACACGCTGCAATAGAACGAGATACTTCATAACTAAAATCAACGTGACCTGGAGTATCAATTAAGTTTAAAATATATTTTTCACCTTTATACACATAATCCATTTGTATAGCATGGCTTTTAATGGTAATTCCACGTTCCTTTTCCAAGTCCATATCATCCAATACCTGAGCCTGCATATCTCTTTTAGAAACAGTATTTGTGTATTCCAACAATCTATCCGCCAAAGTAGATTTACCATGGTCTATATGCGCAATAATGCAAAAATTTCGAATCTTTTTCATTTAATCTTTATAAAACGCTAAGATACGTTATTGAATGTAATTTTTAAGCTTTGCTTGAAAAATATATAATAATAAACGTATTGATTAAATAAAAAAGAGGTTAACCTATTCAGGCTAACCTCTTTTTAAAATTATTTTACTATCAATTATTTCTTAATACTGTAACATGTCCAACAAATGGGTGTTTATTACCTTCTAAGTCATAAGCAGTAATTTTATAAACATAAATGCCTTGTTCCGCTAATTTATGTCCTTTTACTACACCATCCCAACCTTTTCTATAATTGTTACTTGTGAAAATTAACTCACCCCATCTGTCATAAATATCCATTTGATAATTTTCTTCATCAATGCCCACACCTAGAGGCTGGAACATATCATTTAAACCATTATGATTTGGAGTAAATGCATTTGGAATATACAATGCAAAATCTGCAGTGATATCAATAATTGCAAAGGCAGTATCTTTACAACCCTTTACAGATGTTGCAATTAAATGTATGCCATATGTTCCAACATAATTATAGGTATGACTAGGATTAATTAATATTGAAGTATTTGAAGCACCTAAAGCTGCAGGATCTCCAAACAACCAATCATAACCAACTGCATCATGAGATGTATTAGTAAAATCAATAGTAGGATTGATTATACTTGTTGTATACATATTTGGATAGAACGAAGCAATTGGTTGAGGATACACTTCAATGTAATCTACTTTTGTTTCTGAATTTTTACAACCTGTAAGTGTATTTGTTACAACTAAAGAAATTGTGTATTTACCCGAATCAGACAATACAATCGCATTTGGATTACCAATGTAATTAATATTGTTTCCATATGTCCAACTAAAAATACTAGAAGAAGCATTAGAAGTTGCCGTTAAATTAACAGAAAGAGGGGCACATCCTGCTAATACATTTGATGTAAACGATATAGTTGGTAATGGATTAACATTTAATGTAAACACAGCACTTGCTGGTAAAGAGCATCCATCAGACACCATAACTGTATAATGATTTGGTGATGTTGGCATGTTTGCCATTACGCTTATGGCTGGTGCTATAGATCCTGTGTTCCAATTATACGAATACGGACCACCATTACCCGGACTTGTAACTGTTGGTGTTAATAATTGATTATCCTTATCACATCTCGTATACGACGCTGCACTTATTAATAATTGTGGGTTAACATTTACCGTAATTACTTGTGGTGATGTTACACAACCATTTGCATCAGTTGTTACAACTGTATACGATGTCATTAACAATGGATTAACCGTGTGAGGCCCTGCTCCAACTAGTGTTGATGGAGTCCAAGAATATACATATGGACCAGTTCCGTTTACACCTTGTACATAAATCTGTGTATTTTGTCCATAACAAATTGTTGTGTTTGAACTCACTGTTTCTATTAACATAGCTGGTTGTGTTAAATTTACTGGCATAGACGATGTACATCCATAAGTATCGGTAACTGTTGCTGTATAAGCTCCAGATGCCACACCCGTAACACTGTGTGATAAGCTAGTTAATCCTGATGCTACTACAGATATTGGATTTGACCAAGCAACTGTATATGGAGATGTTCCTCCTGAATAGTTAACTGTTATTGAACCATTTGACATTCCATAGCAAAGTGGTGATGTGGTTGCAAATCCAGTAATAACTGGTGATGGTGCGTTTGACACATTTACCGTTTGGGTAATTGAGCATCCATGTGCATCTGTTATTACACCTAACCATGTTCCTGAAGCCATATTAATTGCAGTTGTGCCTGTTTGAGCTGGTGCAGTATTCCAGTTAATGGTATAACCTGGGGTTCCTCCACCCACTGATATGGTTGCTGATCCATTTGCTATTCCACACTTAGCTGGTAAAGATGTGTAAGTTGATGTAAGTGCTGAAGGTTCTAAGATAGTAAAGCTTGAGCCTATTGTACATGATTTTGTATCTGTAACTGTAAGAGCGTATACTCCAGCTGATAAACCTCCTAATACTCCACTGTTTGGTTCTGTTGGCGTCCAAGAATAAGTATATCCTGGATTTCCACCTGTTACACTTGTAAATATTTGACCATTAGTTCCTCCAAAGCATGACACATTTGAAAAACTAGTTGATGCAAAAATAAGTGGCGCTGGTTGGTTAATTGTAATTACTTGCGAACTTGTACAATTATTAGCATCTCTTACTAAACAAGTATAAGTGCTTGCTCCCACATTTGATAAAATACTAGATATTTGTCCACTTGGTGTCCAGCTATAGGTATAACCTGGGGTTCCTCCATTAACTAACATGGTAGCTCCTCCGTTTGTTAATCCATTACATGTTACATTGGTATAACTTGAAATTGCACTAACTAAAGCAGTTGGTTGAGTAATGTTTACTGATGCAGTTCCTATACATCCCGCTCCATCTATAACGGTAATATTTTCTAATCCTGCTGTAAAATTACTCACATTTTGTGTGGTTGCTGGATTGCCTGACCATGATATTGTATAAGATGGCACTCCACCTGTTATGGTTGTGGTTGCTGCTCCGTTTGATCCTCCGTAGCAAGATACATTAGTTGAAGACAATATTGATACTACTGGGCCTGCTATATCATTTATTAAACCACTACCTACTGATCTACATAAATTAACGTCTGTTACAGTAAAAGTATATGCTCCTGCCATAACTGCATTATTACATAAGGTTGTT
>ERZ724520.898-NODE-898-length-15611-cov-21.469272_pt1 | contig 15611 bp, 12 predicted proteins | sample MGYA00376053_ERZ724520 | MGnify/ENA primary metagenome ERZ724520 (study PRJEB28724, sample SAMN07190886) | activated sludge metagenome | isolation source: activated sludge of sewage treatment plant in Hong Hong | place: USA: Christiansburg, Virginia | collected... | reverse complement strand
AATTACTTTCCGATACAAAACTTACTAAATATAAAATCTAACTGATCTTCATTCGTAATCTCACCTGTAATTTCTCCTAAATAATACAATGCCTGACGGATGTCTAATGCCAACAAATCGCTTTGAATGTTTTGGTTTAATCCTTCATGTACATCTTCAATTGCATTGAACAATTTTTGCAATGCATCAAAATGCCTTGCATTGGTAACAATGGTAGCTTCAGTATTAATTTGTCCATCAATGGCTTTATTAACCAATTCAGTTTTAAGATGAGTTATGTTTTGCTGTCCTTTAGCTGAAATAAATAGCGTGTTGCTAAATTTTTCAAATTTTCGAATCGCATTTTGCTCAATATCAACTTTATTGCCCACCAATAAATAGTTGAATTGTTGTTGCTCAAAATCGTTTACAACTTCTTGTAATGCAGCCTCATCTATTTCGTTTACATCAAATAAATATAAAATCAGATTTGCTACCCTCATTTTTTCGTAACTCTTCTCAACACCAATACTTTCAATGGTATCGCTTGTATGCGTTCTAATTCCTGCTGTATCAATTAGCCTAAATAAAACGCCATCTATGTTTAATACTTCTTCAATTGTATCTCTTGTTGTTCCTGCAATTTCACTAACAATTGCTCTGTTTTCGTTCAATAAAGTATTTAGCAAAGTACTTTTTCCTGCATTGGGCTTTCCAATAATAGCTACTTGAACTCCATTTTTAATAACATTTCCCAATTTAAATGATTGTAAAAGCATTTGAGTGGTAGTGTATAAATGATGAATTAAATTGTTCAATTGAGTTCTATCGGCAAATTCAACATCTTCCTGACTGAAGTCTAATTCCAACTCAATTAATGCAGAAAATTTTATTAACTCTTCTCTCAATGCTGAAAGCGTATTGGAGAAACCGCCTCTAATATTTTTTAATGCTGTATTTCTGCTAGCTTCTGTATTGCTAGCAATTAAATCGGCAACGGCTTCTGCTTGTGTTAAATCTAATTTACCATTTAAAAAAGCTCTTTGTGTAAACTCCCCAGCTTTAGCAATTCTACAGCCGTTTTGTACAATTGCTTGAATAATTTTTTCTTGAATAAAAGCCGATCCATGACAACTAATTTCAACTACATCTTCCCCAGTGTAAGATTTTGGATTTTTATATAAGCCAACAACCACTTCATCTAATACTTCACCATTATTTTTCAATAATCCTACGTGTAAAGTATGCGTAGCTTGAATGAGTAAATTTTTAGATGGAAACATGAGGTTTACAATTTCAATGGCTTTATTACCACTTAAACGTATAACACCAATTGCTCCTAAGCCTTGTGGAGTAGCTAAAGCAACAATTGTATCGTTCCAACCCATTTGTTTTGCCATGTAAAAAATTTAATTGCGAATGTAAAGTTTGTTGCATAAAAAATGTCCTGCAAAATTGCAGGACATTTTTTTATAGTTTCAATTAAATGATTAATCTTCAGAAACTTGGAATGTAATACTTTGTCTGTGACGGTAAATTACATTTCTACCATTTTGAACAGCTGGTTTCCAACCACCACCTTTTTTCAAAACACGCATTGCTTCTTCTTTTGTTCCATAACCTGGGTCATTTTCAGCATTAATTTCACTGATATTACCACTTTTGTCAACTATAAAAGAAAGAACAACAGTATATCTTCCGGCAGGTGCACCATTATCAACTGGCACATTGCTATTTAAGTTACGCTCTAAGTATCTGCTCCAAGCTGCAAATCCACCAGGATATTCAGCAGGAATTTGTACTACGGTAAATACTTTGTTGTAATCTTCTTCTTGCTTAGGAGCTTCAACTTTACCAGTACCAGTAGCTTCAACAACTGGGGCAACAATGCCTTCGTCTTTAATACCTTCCTGCTTTTTTGTACCAATAACCACGTCCTCTAATTTTTCAATCTCAGGTGGTTTTTCGTCTTCCTTTACTTCCTCATCTTTTACAATTTTAGGAGGGGTAAATTTAGCCATTTCCACTTTTGGAGGTTCTTGTTTTGGAGGTGGTGGCGGAGGTGGTGGTTCTGGTCTTTTTTCTTCTGGTTGCTTAATGTTTTCTAAAGAAACATCTTGTACCAAAACTGGACCAGCTTTTTTCTTTGCAGAATTGGCCAGTAAAGAGCCAACAAACAATAATAGTACTGCTGCAAAAGTGGCAACTAAAGCGTATGTGATACGCTTGTTATAGGATTTACGAAGTTCGTAAGCTCCATATTCTTTATTCCTTCCATCGAATAGAATATCAAGAATGTCTGCGGATAAAATTTTATTTATTTCCATAATTCGTTGTTTTTTATTAAGATGCAATACGAGAAAAAATTGCATAAAATAATTTCAAAAAAAAAATTATTTTCCGCCGCCTGCTGCTTCAGTTACTTTAATTAAATCAACTTCTACTTGAGAAATATCTACCAATGCATATACTTTAATAACATTAATAGTCATTTCATCTAAAATATCAATTACATTTTTGTAACTACATTCGTCGCTGGGTTTAATTACTACAACTAAATCTTTTTCGTTGGTACTTGCTTTCTTACGAAGAATAACATTTCTAATTCCATCTTCACCAGTTCCAAAGTTTGCCGATTTAAAGTTGGCTGTAGCATTCTCGGTATTTAAAATACCTTCATAATAAAATATATTGCCATCTTTTGCTAATAAAATAGTTAAAGCCCCACTTTCTTTGGCCTTATTTTGTTCCTCTGGTTTATCAGTATCTTTTGGTAAAAATAACTTCATTGCCGTTGGCTGACTCATCGTAGTGGTAAAGATGAAGAATGTTATTAGTAGGAAGCCTAAGTCTACCATGGGGGTTAAATCAACCCTTGTAGAAGCTTTTTTGGCTTTCTTAACGCCTTTACCTTTTTTGTGGCCACCGCCACCTGAGGTATCCATTTCTGCCATCGCTTACAATTTTAATTTCTTAATAAATTTAATTTGCAAATTCGCTTACTTCTTTTCTGGAGTTGGCGGATTTTTATACAATTCGGTTCCAACTGGTACACTTTCTGGGTTGGTTACCAATTGAAACTTTAAAAAATCGTTCTTTTTAAATGCACTCATCACATTCTTAAAAGAAGGATATTTAGAATCGTTATCACCTTTTACCAACAAGTTTACAACTTGTCCCTTATAAGAATCTCTTACTATGGTCATCCATTGAATCATTTCGTTGTTGGTACTGTCTTTACAAGGAATTCCAGGCAAATTTGCACCTTTGCGTTGATCTTCAGGAAGTGCTAAAAATTGATTGAGTTGTGCAAAAGAAGCACCAAAGAACTGAGCCTTTTTAAATGCGTTAACATTTAAACCCAATCCTTTTGTGTTGTTCAATGTATTTGCAATAAACTCTTTTTTTTGTTCATCATCCATCGATAAAAACACTTTTCCATCTTTATCTATTGTAATTAACACAATATCTTTTTCTGGAGCAACTTTTGACGATACCGAACTTGGTGGGGTTACAGTAATTGCTTCTGCAGGTTTAAATTTTGTGGTTAAGATAAAGAACGACAGAAGCAAAAATGCCACATCGCACATTGCCGTCATGTCTATAACAGTGCTCTTTCGAGGTATCTTAGGTCTAGCCATTGTAGTGCTGTTTTATTAATTTCACAAATAAGATTCAAAGTCTTTGATTTTCCACAAGTATTACTTGTATAAAGATGCAAAGCTTTGAGTTAAAGTGAAACCAGACTCATCAATACCAAATGTAATTGAATCGATTTTTGTTGTAAATACGTTGTACATAATAATGGCAACTGCAGAAGTACCAATACCTAAAGCCGTATTAAATAAGGCTTCAGAAATACCTTTTGATAATTCACGAGCAGCTTCTCCTCCACCTTCATCACCTAAGGCTGAGAAAGATTTAATCATACCCAATACAGTACCAAATAATCCTAATAAAGTTGCTACCGATGCTAATGTAGATAAGAAAACCAAGTTCTTCTCTAACATAGGCAATTCTAATGCAGTTGCTTCTTCAATAGATTTTTGAATGCTCAATACTTTTTGTTCTGTATCAAGTTCTGTATTACCAATCATATCCTTGTAAGTACGTAAACCAGATTTCATTACATTACCTACACTTCCTTTTTGTCTGTCGCACTCAGATATTGCTTTTTCAACATCTTTATTTGCTAAATGAAATTGCACTTTACGTACAAACTCACCAACATTACCAGAACCAGAAGCTCTAGAAACAGTTAAAAAACGTTCAATAACAAAAGTTACAACAATAAAAAAACATCCAATAAGTACAGGTACAACAATACCACCTTCGTACATTTTTGCAAAACCAGTATTGGGTTTTAAACCTTTGTGGCTAGGCCAGAACCAACTAGTTGTGTCGGGTTTTTCGAAATTTGAAGCAGCTCCGAATACATATCTCCAAATAACATAGCCTAATACGATACAAGCTATTGGTGCAATCCAAGAAATGGCATTGCTGCTCTTTTTTGCGTGAGCGGTTGAAGTAGTTGCTTTTACAGCGGTCGGTTTAACGTCAGCCATGATTCAATTGATTTTTGGTTTTAAAAAATTCAGTTGTTTACGTAAAAAAATTATTGCACAATTCTACATAAAAAAGTTTTGAAAAAGCAAAAGATATTTTAATTATGAAAAAAAAGTTTTCAAATTAAATTTTTATTTGTTTTCAACAACTCGCTGTGAAAGAAAAATGTACAAGCAATTTTAGAAATTTGAGAGCGTAAGATAATGGCATTTATAATTTATTCGCCGATTTTTTTAAAATAATTTAGTAACACTCAACAAAGTTTTACCGTTGGTGTAATTAAGAATATTATTTTATTATTAAAAATAAAGCAGCCCCTATCTTTATTTATCTAAAAACAAATTTTTTACGCTTATGAAACAATTTTTTGTGGCAGTAGCATTGTTAGCTGGCACGTTTGCAATGGCACAAACCCGCCCTACAGCTCCTCCTTCAGGTGCTGGTGCACCAACCTCTCCTATGGGACTTGGTCAACAAGCAAAACCTGGACCTAAACCTTACAAAGAAGTAATTACAGATAAAGCTGTAAGTAAAAAAGGCCTTTTCACCGTTCATAAAATTGATGACAAATTCTATTTTGAAATACCAGATAGTATTATGAATAGAGAAATTATGGCTATTACTCGTTTTAGTAAAGTACCTGGTGGCGTAGGTATTTATGGTGGTGAAGTTGCCAACCAATTAACCTTAAAATTTGAAAAAGGCCCAAGCAACAATGTTTTTTTAAGAACAGTTACACTAATTAGTGTTGCTGACAGTACACAAGAAATTTCTAAAGCAGTTAGCAATTCGCATTTAAATGCAATTGCCAATGCATTTGATATTAAAGCGTTTGGTAAGGATAGTACAAGTACAATTATTGATGTTACCGACTTTTTTAAAGGCGATAATCAAGTAGTTAGTATAAATGCCAATTCAAAAAGAAGATTTAGTTTAACCATGTTGGCTAGCGATAGAAGTTATGTTCAATCCATCAACACATATCCAGTAAACACAGAAGTAAAAACTGTAAAAACGTTCATATCTTCTCCAATTCCTGCAGGATTTTCTGCTGGTCCAAGTTCTTCTCAAAGTGCACCTGCTGCAAGAGATGCTGGAGCTGTAACTTTAGAAATGAACACTTCTTTTATTATTCTTCCTACAACTCCAATGGAAAAAAGAGCTTGGGATAGAAGAGTTGGTTACTTCCCTGATGATTTTGTACAATTTAGCGACGATCAACAAAGAGTAGAAGAAAAAAGATTTGCTGTTCGTTGGCGTTTAGAACCAAAAGCTGCAGATATGGATAAATGGAAACGTGGCGAATTGGTTGAACCTGTAAAACCTATTGTGTATTACATAGACCCTGCTACTCCTAAGAAATGGAGAAGCTATTTAAAAGCTGGTGTTGATGATTGGCAAAAATCTTTTGAAAAAGCTGGTTTTAAAAATGCTATCATGGCTAAAGATTGGCCAGAAAATGATACAACCATGAGCTTAGAAGATGCTCGTTTTTCTGTAATTAGATACTTTGCATCTGATATTGAAAATGCTTATGGACCTAATGTTCACGACCCTCGTAGTGGTGAAATTTTAGAAAGTCATATTGGCTGGTATCACAACGTAATGAAGTTGGTACACGATTGGTATATGATTCAAGCTGCAGCTGTTAATCCTCGTGCAAGAAAAATGAAATTTGACGATGATTTAATGGGTCAATTAATTCGTTTTGTTTCTTCTCACGAAGTTGGACACACACTAGGTTTACTACACAACATGGGTAGCAGTAGCAAAACTCCTGTTGAAAAATTAAGAGACAAAGCTTGGGTAGAAGCCAATGGACATACAGCTTCTATTATGGATTATGCTCGTTTTAACTATGTTGCACAACCAGAAGATAACATTAACGAAAAAGGTTTATTTCCAAGAATTGGTGATTACGATGATTGGGCTATTCAATGGGGTTATGGTTATATAGCTGGTAACAACGAAGAAGATCAAAAATTAAATAGCGATAAATTAATTATTAAATCTTTAGCCGAAAACCCACGTCGTTGGTTTGGTACTTACGAATTGGGCAATAGCGTAGATCCAAGAACACAAAGTGAAGATTTAAGTGATAATGCCATGAAAGCTAGTGAATATGGTATTAAAAATTTAAAACGCATTATTGTTGGTTTACCAGAATGGACTAGAGAAGATGGTGAAGCCTACGAAAGTTTAGGCGAAGTTTATGGCCAATTAGTTGGACAGTTTAATAGATACATGAACCACGTTCTTAGAAATGTTGGTGGTATATATGAAACCTATAAAAGCAATAACCAAGCAGGAGACGTATTTGAAGTTACACCAAAAGCAACTCAAAAAGAAGCTTTCAATTTCTTAAACGCTCAATTGTTCACAACCCCAACTTGGTTGTTAGATAAAAACATTTTAAATAAAACGAGCAACCCAATTAGCAACGAAAGAGTACAAAGCATTCAAACAAGTACTTTAAACAATTTGTTAGACGGTAGCCGTTTATACAGAATGATTTTAAGTGCAAACCGTTTTGGGGCAGCCAATGTTTATCAATTTGATGAATTAATGGAAGACACAAAAAAAGCAGTTTGGAGTGAAGTTGCAGGTAGAAAAGTTGTTGATGTTTATAGAAGAAATTTGCAAAAAGCTTATGTTGAAAAACTATTAAGTTTATTAAATGGCGGTACTCAAACAATCAACTTTGGTGGTCAAATGGTTACTATAGGAACTGATACAAAAAATACCGACGTTTCTTCTTATGCTCGTGGTCAATTAAAAGTTTTACAAAGTGAATTAAATGCAGCAATTCCTGCTATTGCAGATAAAATGACTAAATATCATTATCAAGATGTTGTAGAAAGAATTAAAAAGGGCTTAGATCCTAAATAAACATTTTTGTCGTAGAAAATTATTTAGTAAAAGTCTCGATGCAAATGCATCGAGACTTTTTTTGTAAGCCATACAATTAATTCACATCATTTTACAAATTTGCTAATGCGTATAGATTTACATTTACCAAAAAATTGCATGAAACATAGCTTACTATTTTTAGCATTGTGTATTGCTTTAACTGCAACTGCACAAAAGAAAAAACTATATGGTATTGTAGTTGATAGTGCTACTAAAAATGCCATAGAGTATGCAAGCATTACCAACACCAGCAACAATAAAACAACTGTAAGCAATTCAAAAGGTGGTTTTAGTGTCAATGTAAGCGAAGGCAATATTCTTTCTCTTGCTTCTATCAATCATTATTTTGATACAATCCTTGTTACGCCTAGCATTCTGCAAAAAGATACCTTGTATGTGCATTTAAAAGCCATTACACAAAACTTAAAAGAAGTTACTGTAACAGCCATTTTAAATAGATATCAAAGCGATAGTACACAACGCCGAAAACAATTTTTAGAAGATGTTGGCAGCAATTTAATACCTACTATTTCTACAGCAAATAGTGGTGCAGGTATGGGCATTAATTTAGACAGATTTAGTAGAAGAGAAAAGAATAAACGCAGGGCTTTTTTACTGTTTAAAAAAATGGAAAAAGAACAATACATCAATTATAGATTTTCGCCACAATTGGTAATTAGGTATACCACTTTACGAAACGATAGTTTGTTAAATTTTATGCAAGAACATAGACCAAGTTATAAATGGCTAAGAAAAAATATTACAGAAGAAGATATTAAATATTACATCAACGATCGATTAAAAATATATTTCAAAAAAGCAACATCCGAAGGAGAATAAATAAAAAAATCTCTTTCAGTTACAGCAATCAATTTAAATATTCAACTTGTTTTTTTTTTCTTAAAACATGCAGCTTACAACAGAACAAAAATCCATTTTACAATCTACCCAAAACATTACCATTAATGCAGTTGCAGGTTCTGGAAAAACTACAACTTTAATAGAATTTGCAAAAGTATTATCACCACAAAGCAGCATCTTATATTTGGCGTTTAATAAGTCGGTAAAAATTGAAGCTGAAAAAAAATTTAAAGAAGCCAACTTACAAAATGTACAAGTTGAAACAGCCCATTCTTTAGCATACAAACATGTTGTTTATGGCAATGGATATAAAGTAAAAAGCAACAGTTACACAACTACCGAAATTGCAGATTTATTGGCATTAAAAGGCAGCAATGAAAAACATACAGAATATATACTTGCCAATCATGTAAATAAGTACATGTCTTTTTTTTGTAACAGCAATGTTCAAAAAGTACAAGAATTAAATTATAGCAGTTTAATTACCGACGAAAAGGCTGCTGCTTTTGTAAATAATTGGTACAATTATATTGTACAACAAACACGTTTGTTATTGGCAAAAATGAATGCTGGTGAAATTGAAGTAACTCATGATTTTTATTTGAAAAAATTTCAATTGTACCAACCAATATTGCAGTACAATTATATATTTTTTGATGAAGGACAGGATGCTTCTCCAGCAATGTTGGATATATTTTTAAAACAACCAGCCATTAAAGTAATGGTTGGCGATGCACATCAACAAATTTATGGTTGGCGTTTTGCCGTAAATGCACTTGAAAAAACAAATTTTACACAACATCATTTGTCAACAAGTTTTCGTTTTCCTCCAGCAATAGCAAGGCTTGCAAAAGAAATTTTACAATGGAAAAAGCATCTTACCAACTTCGCTCCTATTGAAATAATTGGCAAAGGAGATTCGAAAAATATTAAAACCAAAGCTGTTATTGCAAGAACCAATTTGGGTTTATTGCTTACTGCTATTGAGTATTTAACAGAAAAGCCACAACTGAAAAGCATATATTTTGAAGGAAATATTCAATCATATACGTATGCTGATGATGGTGCTTCTTTATATGATGTATTGAACTTATACAATGGAAAGCATGAGTTGATAAGAGATACACTTATCAAAAAAATGACCAGTATTGATGATTTGGAGGAATATATAGAACAAACTGAAGACGTGCAATTGAGTATGATGGTTGAAATTGTAAAAGAATATGGCAACGAAATTCCGGGAATTATTAAACGATTAAAAGACAAACATATTGACGGAAATGATAAGTCCGAAGCCGAAATTATTTTTTCAACAGTACATCGTTGTAAAGGAATGGAGTACGATTCGATACATCTTGTAAACGATTTTATTACTGAAGAAAAAATTATTCAACTAAAAGAAAACAGCAATCAACAGTTTACAATTGATAAAATATTAGAAGAAATTAATTTGTTGTATGTAGCCATTACAAGAACCAAAAACTTATTGTACATACCCGAAAAATTATTGCCTGCAACATTCATTTCTGCTCCCAATATTCATGTATTAAAAATGCTTACCAAACAAGAAAAAGAGCAAGCAAAACAAGTATCAAAAGGAGTAAAAAAAGTTCATATCAATCAAACAGAAAATATTCAAAAAGCATATTCAATTTCTGATAAAAGACTAACTCATAAATCAGCCTACAACACCTGGAACGAAAGTCTAGATGACGAGTTAAGAACACTTTTTCACAGAGGTATTTCTATGCCAGAAATGGCCAATTATTTTGGGAGAACAAAAGGAGCAATTTATTCAAGAATAAAAAAGCTAGGATTGTTAGAATAAGTGTTGTTTAAATTAGCAAATTGCTTTACAAGTTTGCTCAAATTCGCTCCAGATTTCTTGTACAATTTTGGCTGCAGGTTGTACAGAATGAATGATGCTGCTTACTTGTCCTATTTCTAATTCACCCTGTTCTAAATCACCTTCAAACATGCCTTTTTTGGCTCTTGCTCTTCCGAGAATTTCTTGCAATTCTTCCGCTGTAGCACCATTGTTTTCAGCAATTCTAATGGCCTCAGCAAAAGCATTGTTTAACAGTCGTACAGGCACTGTTTTTTTCATTTGTAATTGAGTATCACCTTCTTTTGCATTTACAATTGCAGCCTTAAAATTTGCATGAGCCGATGCTTCATTGGCACACACAAATCTGCTACCAATTTGCACACCATCAGCACCTAAAATCATCGCTGCCAACATTTGTTTACCAGTTGCAATTCCACCTGCAGCAATTAATGGAATTTCAATGACATTTTTTACTGCAGGAATTAAAACCATTGTAGTTGTTTCTTCTCTTCCATTGTGCCCACCAGCTTCAAAACCTTCTGCTACAACAGCATTGCAGCCTGCATCTTGTGCCTTTAAAGCAAACTTGCTACTACTAACAACATGCACCACTTTTATCCCATTTTGTTGTAGTGTTTGGGTGTATGTTTTGGGATTACCAGCACTTGTAAAAACAATGGGAACTTGGTGGTGAATGATGGTATTTATATGAGATTGAATATCTGGATAAAGCAAAGGCAAATTCACGCCAAAAGGCTTGTTGGTTGCAGCTTTACATTTTACAATATGTTCTTCTAAAATTGAAGGATACATGCTACCTGCACCAATAATGCCCAAACCTCCAGCATTGCTAACTGCACTTGCCAAACGCCAACCACTTACCCAAATCATTCCTGCCTGAACAATAGGGTATTGAATGTTAAATAGTTGAGTAATTTTATTATTGGATAAGTTATTAAGCATTGCAAAAATTTACTTACTCTTTTTTCTTTCCTTCATACAATTGATCTTTAGAAACTACTTTTACTTTATCTGTTTCTTTTAGTGTCTTACTAAGCAAACTATACGGCCCAGTAATTACTTCTTCTGTTCCTTTTAGTCCAGATAATACTTGTATATAATTTAAATCTTGAATACCTGTAGTAACTTTTATTTTCTTCACAACACCATCTTGTTGCAATACAAAAACCACTTCTTCAATATCATCTACCATAACAGTTGATTTTGCTTCTCCTGACGCAGGGGCATTGTCTTTTGAATCAGCATTTTTTTCTTGTTGTACCGCATCTCCTTTTTTATCTCTAGTTGTAACTGCTGCAAGAGGAACAGCCAACACATTGGCTTCTGTTTTTGTTTGTATATCGGCTGTAGCACTCATGTTTGGTCTGAAAGGAAATGGGCGACCTTTTACAACTAAATCTTTATAACTTTCTGGCAACAAACGAACATGCACTTTGTAGTTGGTAACTTCTGTTGATGCTGCAGATAATGAACCTCCAGAAGAAGTTGGATTGGCAATTTTAAATACCAAAGCTTTAAACTTTCTGTTGCCAAATGCATCAACTGTAACAATGGCTGTATCACCATAATTTACTTTTGGTATATCGTTTTCACCAACATCAACAATGGCAACCATACTACTTAAATCAGCAATACGCATCATTTCTGTACCAATACTTAAACTATTTCCAGCAACTCTTTCTCCCTTTTTTACATTTAAAATATTTACAACCCCATTCATTGGAGCAGTAATAATTGCACGGCTCATGTCTTTACTAGCTCTATTTAAATTGGCTCTTGCACTTTGTATGGAAGCTAAGTTGCCTTTAATGCCTTCTTTAGCTGCATTGTAATTTGCTAAAGCTGCTTTATAGGCTTGTTCTGCAATTTCAAATTCTGCTTTTGAGGTTACTTTTTCGGTATACAATTTTTTCTGGCGTTCGTATGCTTTTCTTGCTTGTTCTAAATTGGCTTCTAATGCCAATAATTGAGCTTTTGCATTAGACTCTGCTGCTTCACTTTGTGCAACACCTGCAGCTGCTTGATCTCTTTGAGAAGCATAAATATCAGCATAAATTTTTGCTACTACTTGTCCTCTTCTTACACTATCACCTTCTTCTACCAATAATTCTACAATTTCTCCACTAATATCTGGACTAACTTTTACTTCTACCTCTGGCGAAATTTTTCCACTAGCCGTTACAGTTTCAATAATTGTTCTAGAAGATACTTTTTCTGTGGTTACTTTTTTACCTTCTTCTTTTCCAATTATTCCTGCTTTTTTCAGCCCAATTAATGTGGCAATGATCACCACTAAAAGTACAATTATCCAAATCAATTTCTTATTCATATTCCTATTTTTATATTATTGGTCTTTCTATTTATTTAAAAAATTACGAGTAATAAATTCTTCGAATTACACATTCTATTAAATATTCATTCTAAAATTTCAACCCTTGTCCTTTATAAAATTCTAACAATTTCATTCTAAAAACATACTCAAATTGATTGCTCAATTTTGTTAATTTGGCTTGCAATAAATTGTTTTGATTGGTAATTAAATCCAATGTATTAATTAAGCCAGTTTCATATCTCTTCTTTGCAAACTCGTAAGAACGTTCAGCAGTTTGTACAGTTTTTTCACTTGCATTAAAACGCTGAAATGCAGTAAGAGCATTGGTATAAGCCGAATAAATATCTTGCTGTAGTTTTTGATTGGCTTGTACTTTAGACAATTCCAATTGTTTGTATTGCAATTTTGAATTTTCTAAATTTAGCTTTGCATTACCATTGTTAAAAATGGGAACATTAATTTGGAAGCCAATATTTTGACGAAAATTATTGTCCATTTGTACACCGTAACCATCCCAAATTTCACCAAAGCTTTTTTTACCTTGTTGTATTTGAACAGTAGGCTCTAACACATTATAATTGGTACCACCAACATTTACAGTTTGACCATTGGGAACTGGAGTACCTAATGTGAAACCTGTAACTTTATTTGTACTGCTTGCAAAGTTTGTTGCCAATCCTCCGCCAACTGAAATAGTTGGATATAAACCAGCTTTAGCAACTTTAATGGCATATTCAGCACTCTTCAATCTTAAATCATTTACTTTTTGTTGAGGCTGATTGGTAAGAGCCAATTGATACAATCTTGTAGGATCAAGCTCTACCAAAGCATCCAAAGGTACTTTATCTAAAGTAGGTGTTTCAACTTCAAAAGGCTCTGCCATATTTAAATTCAATAGCCCTTTTAAACTAATAATGCTTTGTTGAAAATTACCAGAAGCTACATAATAATTGCTACTATCGCTAGCCAATCTAGCTTCCAATTCTGCTGCATTTAATTCAGGCAATGCACCTGCGTCAACACGTTTTCTTGTATTTTCTAGTTGATTTTTTGTTAAAGCAATTTGTGCTTCAGCAATTTCAATTTGTTGTTTGTTACTTAATACCGACAAATAAAAAGTAGCTACATTTAATCCGATATCATTGGCTGCTCTTTCAATATCTGCAATAGCAGCCTTGGTTGATAAATCGCTCACTTGAATGTTATTCTTAAGTCTACCCCAATTATAAATTGTCATCCCCGTATTAAAATTGAACGTATTAAATAACAACTGGGTTGTGGTAAATTGATTGGTAGTTGGATCTACAGATCTACCAAATTGCAAACCTAAACCACTGCTAAAATTTGCAGTTGGATAAACCGCCAATTTATTTGCTTCATGTTGCAATGCTGTAATACGAGCCTGTACTTCAGTTTGCTTAACAGAAATATTGTTTTTCATGGCATAATCTACACAGCGTCTTAAATCCCACTTATCAGATTTATTTTGTGCAGATGCTACAGATAGAATACAACAACCAATTACTAATATGGATAAATGTTTCATATTGTAACAAAAATAATAGAAAGATGTCAACCTTTTTACAATTTTATGATGTACTTGATATTGCAAGAAATCCATTCTCCAAATCTTTGATTATATAGTCTGCTTCTTCTAACCCAACATACAGACGTAAACTTTTATGCCATTGATCGGTTTTATTAAACTGATTTTTAGCCATTGTTGCACATTTTGGAATAATTAAACTCTCATAACCACCCCAACTAACTGCCATTAAAACATGTTTTAGTGCGTTGCAAAAATTTTCAATTTGTTCAACGCTATCTACTTTTAACATAAAAGTTAATAAACCACAACCACCACTCATTTGTTGTTTAGCCAATTCAACTTGTTTAAAAGAAGGATCTAAAGGATAAATAACTTGCTCTACTAAGGAATGATTTTGCAAAAAATCAACAATTTCTTGTGTGGTTTTTGTAATTTTTTCTAACCGAATTGGCAAAGTTCTTAAGCCCCGTAATAAAAGCCAAGCATTAAATGGTTGAATTCCGCTACCAATATTCATGTATTCGCTATTGAAAATTCTTTCAATCATTTGTTTGCTGCCACTTAAAACGCCAGCAACAACATCACTATGTCCACTAATATATTTTGTTGCCGATTGTATGCTTAAATCAATTCCTAGTTCAATTGGTTTTTGATAAATTGGCGTACAATAGCTGTTATCACAAATGGTAACAATATTGTGTTGCTTTGCCAATGTTGCAACAGCAGTTAAATCTTGCAAATCGAAAGTCCAACTATTGGGAGTTTCTAAATAAATAAGGGTTGTATTGGGCTGAATGGCATTTACAAAATTGGATACTTCAGTTCCGTCAATATAGCTATGGGTAACATTAAAACGAGGCAAAATTTCTTCAAACATTTTTCTTGCCCAAGTATACACACCTTGAACACTAATAATATGATCGCCACTTTTTACATTGGCCAATACTGCTGCAAAAATGGCTGCTGCACCACTGTTAAAAACCAAACAATCTTCAGCTGCATCCAATGCTGCCAACTTTTTTCTTAAAATTTCTACAGTTGGGTTTAAGCCTCTGCTATACAACCAAGTACTGTATTCATCTTCAAAACTTTTGCGTAAATCATCTACTGTTTCAAAAGCAAAATTTGATGTTTGAACAATCGGTGGAGCAACTGCTCTAAAATAATGTTCTCTTTCTTCTGCGTATTCGTTAAGTATATAAGATAAATCCATAGATGAAAGTTAAGAATAACTGTGAGATGTTTATTTTTATAGCGATGAAAAATTTTATTCATCGTTTTTTAAGAACAGAAAACAATCAACCCATCATTCAAGAAATTGATGGGCTTCGTTGTATTGCAATTATTGCAGTACTATTTAGCCATTTTAGTTTACAAATGGTTCGGCTTTCTGGTTTAGATGAAAACTTTACGTACAGTAATCCCATTCCTTTGTTTCTTGAACTCTGTGGCAATGGTGTAAGTATTTTCTTTTGTATTAGTGCATTTATTTTATCCATTCCATTTATAAAATATTACTTGTATGGCGAAAAGAAAGTTGATTTAAAAAAATATTATTGGCGAAG
>ERZ724520.892-NODE-892-length-15660-cov-4.607177_pt1 | contig 15660 bp, 12 predicted proteins | sample MGYA00376053_ERZ724520 | MGnify/ENA primary metagenome ERZ724520 (study PRJEB28724, sample SAMN07190886) | activated sludge metagenome | isolation source: activated sludge of sewage treatment plant in Hong Hong | place: USA: Christiansburg, Virginia | collected... | reverse complement strand
TATGATAATCGCTGCAATTTCATGGTTTAATGCTTCTAATGTGTTTTGAACCGCTGCTTCATCATTCAATGGTAATACAATTGTTTCGTTGGCAAAAGCTGCCGGAACTCCTGCGGAAGTGGATTCCCCAAAAGTAACCAATCCAGAACCGGCTTTCACTAATAATGAATCGGCATGACCATGATAACAGCCTTCAAATTTTATAATTTTAGATTTACCGGTTACACCTCTTGCCAGTCTTAATGCCGACATGACAGCTTCTGTTCCGCTGCTTACAAATCTTATTTTTTCAATATAAGAGTGGTGGGAAATAAGCAATTCTGCTAATTGATTTTCTAATGCCGTAGGTGCGCCAAATGAAGTGCCGTTTTTCACAGTATTTATAATGGCTTCTTCCACTTGTTTGTTAGCATGACCTAAAATAAGCGGCCCCCAAGAACAGCAATAATCAACATATTCATTTTCGTCTTCGTCCCAAATATGTGCGCCTTTTCCTTTTTTAATAAATATAGGCGTGCCGCCCACCGAACGAAATGCACGTACTGGTGAGTTGACACCGCCCGGCATCAAGGTTTTTGCCTTTTCAAATAACTGAACTGATTTTTCTTGTTTCATTTTTTATCTTTATTTGATAATTTAACTTTGTTTTACCGATGGTATTTCAATATAAAATGTGGTGAATGAATTTAAGGTTGATTCAAACCATATTTTACCGCTCATTCTTTCTATAATATTTTTACTAATGGCTAACCCCAAACCAGAGCCGGAAGATTTTGTGGTGAAATTTGGTTCAAAAATATGGTTTCTTTTTTCTTCTGCAATACCAACGCCATTATCTTTTATAGAAATTAAAAAATTAGTTTGATTATCTTCTAATAAGATATCAATTATACCTTCTTGATTTTCGGGGATGGCCTGAATGGCATTTTTTATTATGTTAGTAAAAACACGCATTAGTTGTTCTTTGTCTCCATTTACTAAACAAATATTTTCAGGGTATTGAAATTTAATTTCTATTTGTTCGCTTTCTTGAAACAACTCTACCGTTGACGAAAGGATGGGAATAATGTCTAAGTGTATAAAATTTCCTTGTGGCATCTTGGCAAAATCGGAGAAGGCGGTTGCTATATTGGATAAATTTTCAATTTGTTCTATCAATCGTTGTGAGATTTTTTCTGTTAGTTCTTTCACATCGGGAATATTATCTTTCAATGCACGTTGGAGGTGTTGTATGCTTAGTTTCATCGGTGTTAAAGGATTTTTTATCTCATGTGCTACTTGTTTTGCCATTTCTCTCCAGGCGCCTTCTCTTTCAGATCTTGCTAATAATCCTGCACTTTTTTCTAATTCATCCAACATTTTGTTGTATTGTTTTACTAACAATCCAATTTCGTCTTCATTTTTCCAAGTTATTTTCCTATTTGCTTTTCCTAATTGAACGTCTTTAATATTATCAGAAATTAATGTAAGTGAATTAGTGATGGAGCGCGATAATATGACTGCTAAGAATGCTGCTGCTATTAAAAATACTACATATACATTTACTAAAGCGACTAAAAAATAGGAAATATCTTCTTGAAAACTTTTTTGTTTTCCATAATAAGGAAAATTATAATAACCCAATACTTTCCCATTGCTTCGGAACGGTTGGTAAGCACTTAAATATTCTAAACCTCCAATTTTTTCATCGTGTACATATTTTGATTTTTCTTTGATGACTAGATTAAAATAGGCACTTGCATCCATGCGGGTTGAAACGAGATTGCGTTTAAATATTTCTGGCTGTGATGCTTGAATTAGTTCACCTTTTGCATTATATATGTTTATATCTAAAGCATGAATAGAAGAGAGTACTCTAATTTTTTGTTGGGAAATTTTATCAAAAGTTCCAGCTCCATAAGTCGGATAATCTTCAATATAATATTGCGATACATTTTTCATTACCATATTTACCTTACGCAATAGTTTTCCATTTTGATAAATATTGTATTGGTACCGAAAATATACCATCGTTACAACTGCAATAATAACCAATGAAAACAAAACCAATACAATCATAGAATTTTGAATTTGTTTTTGCAAGGTATTGCTTTTAAAAAAATCTCTAACGGATTCTTCGCCCCAAAATCTATTGGAAAATCCTGCAATATCTAGTACAATAAAAAACAACAAGAAAAAAATAAGCATGTAAGAAAAAACTGCTATTGTGCTTAATACAGGTCTATTTTTTTCTGACAGTACAATTTGCTTGTCTTTGCTATAGTATATCATGTGATTATAGCCATTGCTTTTATATAGAGTAAATTGTTTGTTTATGTTGATAGGAAAATCAAAGTTTAGTTTGTATTCATAATTTCCTTTTTGTTTTACTAAATAATTATTGTCATATATGGCATAAGAAAAATCATCAAATTCTTCATCATAAATGGTGGATTGTTTCATCAGCAACTCTGGATAAGCACTGTATGAACTGAATATTTTTGGAATAAATTCTACAAACAAATAACCAATAGTTACGGAATCGTCTTGAATGGGGAAGTAGCCTAAATATTTTTCTCCGTTTTCTTTTATGGCTAAATAATAAAACTGATTGGATATTGTTTTTGCTTTGCGCGAAAAACGGAGATTATTTACTTTATAAAATTCTTTTTGTGCTATGCCAATTAAAGGTTCTCCATCTTTGTCATAAGCATACATACTGATGTTGTAGCGGCGTAATAATGATTTATAATATTTAGTAGATAGTCGTTTTTCAATATCTATTGTAGATAAATATGGATTTTTAAAATAGGATTTTATAAAGTTATCTTCTAATATAGATTTTTCTGACTCCGTAAGTGTGTATTCTTCTCCAATATCGCGTTCGGATACTAATTCTTGCATCCGATATTTTCTTTTTTCAATATCTTTTTTTCCTGTATTATTAATAATTATAACAGAAGTTAGGAAAGAAATGAAAGACAGAAGAATAAGATTTGATAAGAATTTATATTTAGTATTTTCTTGAAAAAATGATTTCTCATAATGGAAGAAAAACACAAAATTTAAAAACCATACCAATACAAATCCTGCATAAATGATGTCAGAAAATGCACCGATGGCAAATCCTATTCCAACTCCTATTATTCCGTAAATGGCCATCCATCCGCCTTGTTTTATTGGTATTTTAAATTCAAAAATCCATTTGGTAATAAATAATAGTGTAGAAAATCCAAGTCCAAATATTACTAAGCTGATAAGTGTATAAACATCTAAAGTATTGACTAAATAAAAATTAAAACTGATAACAGAATTTTGAATAATGCTTTGAATAACAAAAACCAAAAGAAAATATGCAATCACGGGCAGCATAAGTAGCCATTTAATTTTTTGTTGAATTTTGGAGGAATGTGGAATGAATTGGATAAATGAAGTTGCCCAAGTAATTAAAAATGTTCGTATCAATAATGCACCTAAAGTATTGCTTAAATAGGTGGATGCATATAAATTAGAGGAAAAAAGTAAAGAAGATTTTACGAGTGAAAACAATCGAAGTTGATTAAATAAAATTTCGACCAAAACAACTACTAAGATTATACTTAGAATAGAAGTTAGATATTTTTTTTGAAAAAATAGTTGTTTAATAATTTGATAGATGGACCAAAACAACAGAAGCAATCCTAAGATTTCGACAAAAACAATATATGGATTATAAGCGCTTAATGCATCGTCTGAGATTCTGATAGAAAAAAGATAATTGCCATTATTGTCGTTTATAGAAGTAGTATTTTTAGTTTCTTTATTCGATATTATAAATCGTTTTAAAAAGGGATGTTTCCAAACAAAGCCATTGGTTAAAAATTTATTATTAGTAGAATATTGATAATAAACGGGAATCAAAGCATATACATTTACTCGATTGTCTTTGGATTGATTATGCTGTACTTCATAATATCCATTGGCTTGTTTAAAAAAATGAATGTCTCTTTCCGATAGTTTGTCTATGTTTTCAGGAATAAAACTATTGTTTGACCAATACACCAAAGAGCCTTCTTTGTATAGAAAAAAAAGTACTTTTTCCGAAAGGTTTTGCTCCTTTATAATAGAATCTATTTGGGAATAATTGGTGGTAAAATTGAGTAATTCCGGTTGGTGTAAAACTTTATTCGTTTTTATTTCAATGACATGAAGTTTTCTTTCTATGATTTTTTTTGCTCTTGTTACACTTGGAGAAACAGTTTGCAAGGTGTCCACCATTAAACTTACAAATAGTAAAATACAACCAACCAGGGTCGTTAATTTTAGTTTGTTTTGTTTAATAAATTGCACCATGTTGTGTTATTTTTCTATTTCTTTTACATTCCTTTTTGCCATATTCCAAAGTTCATCTAATTGGGCTAAATTCATAGCATGCATGTCCAATTGTTTTGTTTTGGCATATTGCTCCATCCACTGAAAGCGATGGATAAATTTTACATTGGTTTGCTCTAAAGCTCGTTCTGGGTCGATATTTATAAATCTGGAATAATTGATGAGCGCAAATAATACATCTCCAAATTCTAATTCTATTTCGGTATTATCTTTAAATGCTACGGCTTCTTTCAACTCTTCAATTTCTTCCATCACTTTTTCCATTACTTGTTCTTTATTGTCCCAATCAAAACCAACGGCTCTTACTTTGTCCTGGATGCGTTGTGCTTTATTAATGGCAGGCAAAGATGGTGGAACACCTTGTAATACCGACTGCTTTCCTTCTTTTAATTTTAATTGTTCCCAATTTTTCTTTACATCCTCTTCATTCGCTACTTTCACGACCTGTCCCGTTTCGGGATCACCATAAATATGTGGATGGCGAAAAATCAATTTATCACAAACGGTATTTAACACCTCTGCCACATCAAATTGAGCTTGCTCCTTTCCTATTCTTGAATAAAATACTAAATGCAAAAACAAATCTCCTAATTCTTCTTTTATAGATTTCCAATCTTCTTTCATTATAGCATCCGACAATTCATAGGTTTCCTCTATGGTTAATTTTCGTAATGTCTGAATCGTTTGTTTTTTATCCCACGGGCATTTTTCGCGCAATTCATCCATTATATTCAACAATCGCTCGAAGGCTTGTAATCTAGTATCCATAAAATTCTTTCGACAAAAATACTACTTTAAAACAAATAGTTAATTTTGATGTCAGTTATAATGCATAAATTTCAGCTACCGGATTTCAGGCGTATTCAACCTTTCCAACAAGGTGCTTACATTATAGTATTAATTACCATCGTATCTTTAGCTTGTTTTATATTTGGGCAAAAAGGCTTAAACATTTGGATATTTATCCTGATGCCACTAATATTATTTTGCTTTTACAATCCGATTTTAGCATTATTCCAACAAAAATTGCTCCAATATTACATCCAATCCATTATCACATTTATCGGATTATTGATGTATGCTTATATTTCTGGCAATTTTATTTCCGAAATATCATACTCATCCAATCAAGAATTATTGGTATTAACTATAGTAATAATAGTATTTTTTGTAATGTTACATATAGCTTGTATTTTTATTAAAGGAATTATAAATTTTTTAAATGAGATTGACAAATAAAATACAACCTGAATGTCGTATGCTAAATATTTGTTAATGAATATATTACTATTTTGAATCCTTATATCTTTACGACATGTCAAGAGCAGCGATACGCAATATTATCTTATTAGCTTTTATTTCTTTGGCGGGAATAATTGCTACTCAAGTTTTTTGGGTAAAAAAAGCACTTGATTTAAAGGAACAACAATTTAATCATCGTGCGTATGTTGCCCTTAAAAGTGTTTCAGACCGTCTTATTCAAGACTCCAAATACAGAGTTCAATTGGATGGTATCAATAAAAAAGCATCCAACTATTACACTATCGACTTTAGTTCTCCAGTAAATGTAACTATGCTGGAAAATTATTTATTAATTGAATCCAAAAATCAAAACTTAAATACAGATTTTGAATATGGCATTTTTGAATGTACAACGGATTCTTTTTATTACGGAAAATACATCAATATAAAAAAGCCAATTCCCGCCGAGCGATTGCGCATCAAAGCAAAGCCATTTGAAAACTATTATATCGGAGTTTTATTCCCTAAAAAGAAATCATATTTGCACGATGATTTAAAACTTTTAATCTTTTTTTCGATTGTTTTACTTATCGTTATCGGATTTTTCACTTATACAATTTTAGTTATTCTAAAACAAAAAAAATTAAGTGAAATAAAAACAGATTTTGTCAATAATATGACGCATGAATTTAAAACACCCATTTCTACCATTGCACTTTCCAGTGATGTATTGATGCGGGATGATATTGTGCAAAAACCAGAAAAATTAAAACATTATGCAACAATTATTAGCGAAGAAAACCAGCGACTAAAAAAACAAGTGGAATCTGTTTTGCAGGTATCTCAAATTGATTCACACAAAATAATATTAAACAATACAACTATAGATATTCATACTTTAATAGAAAATACAGCAAAAAATATGGAACCCCGTCTTCAGGTGTTAGATGGCAAAATTACTTTGATTTTAAATGCCAGCAAACATACAATTATTGGCGATGAAGTACATTTAAGTAACATTTTATATAATTTAGTAGATAATGCCATAAAATATTGCGACAAAACACCTGAAATCACTATTATTACGCAAAACAAACACAAAGGCATAGAAATATCTATCAAAGACAACGGTAAAGGAATTGACAAGCACCTGCAGGATATGATATTTGAAAAATTCTTCAGAGTTCCAAGTGGCGATACACACGATGTAAAAGGCTTTGGATTGGGCTTGTTTTATGTTAAAAATATGATTAAATTACATAAAGGAAAAATTGCTTTACACAGTGTTCCTAAAGTTGGTACAACTTTTACGCTGTGGTTACATACAATAGAAAAATAAGAAATATGGCAAACATAAAAATATTATTAGCAGAAGATGATTCGAACTTAGGGTTCGTAATAAAAGATAACCTTGGAGACAGAGGATATGACATTACGCATTGCTTAAATGGCTTAGATGCAGAACATGCTACTTACAAAGATAAATATGACCTATATTTATTGGATGTGATGATGCCTAAAAAAGACGGATTTACACTAGCACAAGACTTACGAGCAAAGAAAGATGAAACACCTATTATCTTTTTAACGGCACGCGAAATGCAAGAAGATAAACTAAAAGGATTCATGGTGGGCGGCGATGATTATATTACGAAGCCTTTTAACTTTGATGAACTAGTAATGCGTATTGAAGCCGTTTTAAAGCGTACAAAATCTGTAGAACCGGAGCAAAAAGCATTTACCATTGGAAGCTATATTTTACAAGTAGATGAATTAAAACTAACCAAAGGAGAAGAAGTATCTTCGCTTACCAAGAAAGAAGCTGCACTCTTAGAATATTTGGCAAAAAACATAAATTTACCTATAAAGCGTGAAGATATGCTCATGAAAATATGGAAAGACGACAGCTATTTTGCCGGTCGAAGTATGGATGTATATATCACTAAATTGCGTAAATACCTAAAAGGTGACCCCAATATTGAAATACAAAATGTACACGGAGTCGGTTTTAAATTAGTAGTTACTGAAGAAGGGTAATACTATTTCATTTATCACACAAGGTAAAATGTTTTTGATATTTAATATTTTTCTATCGCTTGGTGTCCTCACCAACCGATAGAAAAAATTAGTGATTACAGAAAGATAGTTCCTTTTAATCCATTCTTCTATTATCAAAAGTGTAGGCGATATTTATATAGAAATTTCGACCTTTTCTTGGAATATTATTCCAATCGGAATAAGTAGAATAATAAGTATCTGCAATATTCTCCACTCCTACCCTAAAATGTAATTGATGTTCTTTGAGCGGTAGTGTATATCCTGCAGCAAAATTAACGATAGCATAAGCAGATTTAGCACTTTCACCATACATTTTACTGTATGCATAATGTTTAGAAGCACCGTCAATATTTATTTCCATTTCCAATCCTTTTACCATATAAGTTAAACCACCTTTAAAACTAAACGGCCGCACTAAAGGCAAATGTTCATGTTTAAAATCTTGACCAAAATTATAAGAAAAAGCAACACGTGTTTTCCAAGATGGATGCGGGCGATATTCTACTCCCAATGTTGTACTCACAATGTCTGCTGATTTTAAAGATTGATAGACTCTAACACCTTTTGCACCAATAGTCATTGGCGCATAAGCTGCGTTGGGAACACCAATGATGTAATCTAAAAGATGAAAATAATTTAATCCTATATTCCATTTTATTTTTGGAATTTTATACGTAACAGAAGTATTTAGTTCTATAGATTTTTCGTTTTTCAAATTTGGATTTCCTATATAATCATATCCATCAAAACTATTGAATAAATAAAAACCATAACCTTCCGAAACAGACGGTGCGCGCTCGCCATAAGCCATTGCTATATTGTATTCCCATTTGTTTTTAGACAAAGTATAACCCGTTTGTAAGCTGTAAAGTATTCTATTTTTTCCTGCTTTTAATTCAGGATAAAAAATGCGTAAACTATTTAATCCAACATCATTAGCCACTAAATTTTTATGAAATCCTAAAGAAGCTCCGTATTTGATTTTATGCAATTGATTCCATGAAAAACTATTCGACAAATTCACTCCTGCATATATTGTTTGCACGTCTGGCCATGTGTACATAAACATACTTTTGCTGGTGCTATCTTTTGGATACATTGTCATTTCTGCTTTTGCTTTATTCCAATAAGCATTTGCTGTAATCAGCATTTTTTGGCGTTTATGGGAGCCTTTTAATCTTGAATATACTCCATACGTGGTGCTCCATCCCGGCATATCCATGTGCATAGGCACATCCGGGCGCTTGGTATCATCCATAATATGTTTGATGGTATTATAATATACTCGTGTTGTCCACTCATCTATAAATTCATTTACATATTCTGCGGTGTGTTCTACAGAAGCAATATACGCTCTCGCTAAAGCAACATCCATTGGCAACGCAGGATAACCGATATTCGTTGCATTATCAAAGGTAAAAGAGCCACTTAAAGAGTTTTTATGATTCAATTTTGCACCTACTGAAATAGAAGTATTGTATTTGGTAAATTGAGAAAAAGGGATCAATGTTCGCTTACCTGCTTTATAATTATCGGCATCTCTGTAAATAAAATCTGCATCAATAAAAAATTTTCTGCCGGAATATTTTACTCTGGTAGCTGCTGTAAATAAACTACTGTTCGATTCATATCCAAGATTCAAAGAACCATTCCAACCATAATGGCAATATTCATGTTTCTTTTTCATCAAATCAATAGAACCACCAATAGTTGCGCCATAAGCTGCACCTTCTTGCCCAGAACTCACTTTCACATCCGATAAATTAGACACATCGACATAAGAAGTAATTGGATCCATTTTATCAGTGCAAGCTCCAAAAATATGCATTCCGTCGATGGTTACTAAAAGCCGTTCGCTCGACATGTTGTTCAACATTGGTTCCCACGCATAACTGCCTCTTCTTACTAACGATACATTCAACGATTTGTCAAGATATTCATCTATAGAAGATAATGGTTTATTTTGTTTGGTATAATTAATCAAAGGCTTACTGATAATAGCAACTTCCTCCAATTTGATAGGCATTAAAGAATCCAATACTGCCTCGTCATTTTGCGCACTCATTCCTCCTGAAATACTTAGGAATAACGAGAGAATTATTAATTTAATTTTCATGACAAAAAATTAAAAATGGAGAACATCGATGTTGATATTCTCCATTTATTAAACACTAAAATTCAATTTCCAAATACACACTACTCTTACCAGGAGATGGTGAAGGTGGCGTCTCTTCTCCTTTTAATACAGTATTGCTGGCATCTTTTACAATAAAATTCAACACCCAATATCCTGTCATACTGAGCGTCACTTTACCGTGATATAAATTATCAGAAACATTAAATACAGGGTTGACATTATTTGGAGAGGAATGGTTATCCATATCCGGCATTCTTGGGTCCATCGAAATATTCGCATCCGTAACAGCAGGGAAAGACATCATATTTTCTTTTACAAATAATCCTACTACTAAATCATTAGTTCCCATTAATGGTGCTTCCGGAGCAGCTAAAGCCAAAATATATTTCTTAGAATCAGTGCCTGTAAAAGTTATAATTCTTTTCTTTGTTGAGTTAGCTACGGCAACGGTATCTGTTACAGATGAAGCAACTCCACCAGATTGAAAATTTAAAGACAATGTCCATTTTTCCATATCACTACCTGGCATCGTAAATACAACATACCCTTTATACAAAGAAGTTTTTCCATTTACTTTTTCAATAGTAGATTTTGGACCAGAATGTGCCATAGAGGTCATGTGCATAATCGGCATCCATCCAATCACAGCATCGGTTTTATAAGTATCCGTTAATTTATCTTTTATACGGATGAAAATATCGTTGTATCCAACCAGTAAACTTCCAGATTTAGTATAAATTTCTACTTCGTTGGAATCGTTCATCATCTTTTGCACCAACGTTAATCCTTCTGTTTCGTTGGGTTGTTTTGTCTCTTCTTTTTTACAAGAAATAAATGTTATAGAGAATATAGCTATGGCTATAAAAATTATTTTTTTCATAAATTTTTTTTTAAAGAATGTTTATTTTTTTAATAAAATACACTCACTTATCAATAGAAATATCTTTTGAATATAAATGTAGCAAGTAGATAAAAATAGTATCAAATGAATTAGGACACTTTGCAGGGTGGATGAAAAAATGAAATACAAAAATTGTAAGAATACAACTCTTTATAGTGACCTATTTGTTTATTAGAAAATAATTCATTGTTGGTGAAGAAATTACATTCTTCTATTTTTTGGCAAAAAAGCGAAACTACTTCTTCGACTGGATTATTTTTTTGAGGGGTACGTTTAGAGTCTTTATCATTAAATACATCATCTAATTCTTTTTTCAAATGGCATTTACCATTACACTTTTGCTCTGGATTGTATTTATTAATACACAATACCTCCCGTATATAATCATAATTTATAGCATACTCCATCACTGGCACTACCGGCCTGATTAAGGACATAAAAGCAACTATAAAAATGATAATATATTTCACAGGAACAAAAATAGAAAATAGAGGAACAAAATACTATGACAAAAGTCAGCTAAAAAAATATTGTTTCAGGATTAATATTATGGTAATAAAAAAGTGGTTTTCAGCATCAATCCTGCTGTTTGTTTACCAGCAAATACATAACTGCCATGCGCACTGCTACGCCGTTTTCTACTTGTTCTAAAATGATAGAATGATTACTATCAGCCACATCCGAAGTTAACTCTACGCCTCTGTTGATAGGTCCCGGATGCATGATGATAATTTCTTTATCCAATTTATCCAAGCGTTGGCGATTTACTCCAAAATATAAGGCATACTCACGAAGAGACGGAAAATATTTAGTGTTTTGGCGTTCTAACTGAATGCGCAACACATTTGCTACATCGCACCATTGCAAGGTTTCATCCACATTGTGTGATATATTCACGCCTAAGTTTTCAATGTATTTTGGAATTAGCGTAGAAGGACCGCAAAGGGTAATTTCTGCACCTAATTTTTTCAAACAAAAAATATTAGACAGTGCTACTCTTGAGTGCATAATATCACCAATGATAGCAATTTTTTTCCCTTTTAAATCTCCTATTTTTTCTTGCATAGAATACGCATCTAACAACGCTTGTGTTGGGTGTTCGTGCGTTCCATCGCCCGCATTTACAATGTGTGCATCTATACGTTCAGACAAATAATGAGCAGCACCTGGACTAGCATGTCGCATCACAATCATATCTACTTTCATCGAAAGAATATTATTGACCGTATCTAATAATGTTTCTCCTTTTTTTACCGATGAATTAGAAGCAGTAAAATTGATGGTATCAGCAGATAATCGTTTCTGTGCTACTTCAAAAGAAATACGCGTTCGAGTAGAGTTTTCAAAAAATAAATTGGCAATTGTTATGTCCCGTAAAGTAGGAACTTTCTTGATTGGTCTGTTGATGATTTCTTTGAATTGAGTAGCTGTTGTTAAAATTAATTGTATATCATCTATTGTTAAATGCTCAATGCCTATGACATGTTTTGAACTCAGCTGACTCATTGTCTTTTTCTATTTTATTTTATATCTATCGAACAAACAATACTTCATTACTTTCCTTTTCATTGGTTGCCCATCGTACTTCTACATCTACTTTTTCAATGGTATCTACTACTCTCCCTGTAAAATCAGGCTGAATAGGCAACTCTCTATTAAAACGCCTGTCTATCAACACTAATAATTCTACTTTTTTAGGTCGGCCAAAAGACAACAAAGCATCCATAGCGGCTCGAATCGTTCTGCCAGTGTAAAGTACATCATCAACCAACAATACTTCTTTTTCTTCAATATGAAAATCAATCTCCGTTATTTTCGCATTCAAGGATTTTCCACGACGAAAATCATCCCGATGAAAGGTAGTATCAATTTTGCCAAAGGGTAATTCTTTGCCAGTTAGTTCTATAATTTTTTGATGGATTTTTTCTGCCAATAAAACACCTCTCGGTTGCACACCAATGATTACTGTATTGGAAAAATTAATGGATTCAATAACTTCTCTGGTTAACCGCTCTATCGTCAGTTGGATTTGATTGCCGTTTAGAAGAATAACGTCCGACATTGAGTACAAAAATATGAAAAAAAAACGAATAAACAGAATGAACCCAAACAAAATAAAACGATTCAATCTATTTTAAAAGACACTTTATATATAATTTGTCTTTTGATAAATAAACTACCCGCTGACTTATATTTATACTCCCACACAGTCACTTCTGCATAAAATGTTGATATTATGTGGATTATTTAACAAAAATGTTGAAAAACTAATTAAAAATCACTTGACAATTATCAATAAATGAATTACTTTTATAATACGTTGTTTGTTGATATTCAATTTACGCAAATAAACGAGAGCAACAGATCAATTTCGGGAGGAAATAAAACTGTAATTCGGAAAGACAAAACTGGGAGAGTTTTGTCTTTTTTTTTGATTGGTCATCTTAATACTTACTACACGGTTTAAAATTATCTGTAAATGAGAAGTGAGAAGTGAGAAGTGAAAATTAATTTTTAATTTTTAATTTTTAATTTCTATTTTTTAATTTTTAATCTATCAGTTTGTTTTTCTCCTCATTCACAAGCACTTAAAATTATCCACAAAATTATGTGTGTAATTCGTTTATAAATAGCATAAAAAAGCTGAATTTAATAGGTTAATTTTGAAGCGTGGAACATTAAAAATAATCTGCCACACCAATTTATTTAGATTATTAATTCTATTATGAAATTTACCTATTACGGACATTCTTGTTTTTTAGTAGAAACCGCAGGGAAAAGAATATTATTTGACCCATTTATTACCCATAATGAATTGGCAAAACATATTGATATAAACCAAATTGAATGTGATTACATTGCTATTTCGCACGGTCATTTCGATCATATTGCCGATTTGGAAGCTATTGCAAAACGCACCAATGCCACCATTATTTGTGCTTTTGAACTGTATGAATGGTTATCCAAAAAAGGATTAACCCATTTTCGACCAATGAACACGGGCGGCAAATGGACTTCCGATTTTGGAACAGTAAAATGTGTGTCGGCGGTCCATTCTTCCAATTTGCCAGATGGTTCTTACGGGGCTAATCCAATGGGTTTTGTTTTTAATACTCCTGATGGAAATTTTTATTACAGTGGCGATACGGCTCTTACTATGGATATGCAGCTTATTCCTCGCTGGTCTAAATTGAATTTTGCCGTTTTACCTATTGGCGATAATTTCACTATGGATATAGAAGACGCCATTGTAGCAGCCGACTTTATACAATGCAACACCGTTATCGGCGTTCATTATGATACATTTGGTTATATTGTCATTGACCATGAAGTCGCAAAAAATAAATTTGAACAGGCGGGAAAGAAATTGATTTTGGTAGAAATAGGAAAAACGATAGAAATAGAATAAACAAAAAAAGTATAACACGAAAAGTATGGGAAAAATTATAAGCATTGCGAATCAAAAAGGGGGTGTTGGAAAAACAACTACTGCCATAAATTTAGCAGCAAGTTTAGCAATATTAGAACAAAAAACATTATTGATAGATGCTGACCCACAAGCAAACAGTACGAGTGGCGCAGGCTTCGACCCAAGAAATGTAAAAGTAAGTTTGTATGAATGTTTAATCGACAGCGTAAAAGCAAAAGATATTATATTAGAAACTGATACCCCCAACTTATATTTATTGCCCTCTCACTTAGATTTAGTGGGTGCAGAAATAGAATTAATCAATCACCCCAACAGAGAAAAAATTATGCGCGAAATGCTGCATGAAATAAGAGATGAATATGATTTCATCATTATCGACTGCTCTCCTTCTTTGGGATTAATTACAGTAAATGCATTAACCGCAGCCGATTCTGTATTGGTGCCGGTGCAATGTGAATATTTCGCTTTAGAAGGCTTGGGGAAATTATTAAACACGATTAAAATTGTTCAATCTCGCTTAAACAAAGAATTGGAAATAGAAGGTATTTTATTAACCATGTATGACCAACGCTTGAACTTATCCAACCAAGTAGTGGCCGAAGTAAAACGCCGCTTTGAGCATAGTGTATTTAATACAATTATTCACAGAAACACCCGCTTGGGAGAAGCACAAAGTTTGCGTCAACCTATTATTATGTACGATGCAGATAGTAAAGGAGCTGTCAATTATTTGAATTTAGCGCGCGAGATTATGCAAAACAACGGAATGACCAATATTCCTACTGAAGAGAAATTTATTGAAATAGATGAAAAATTAAATTAAAAAATGATGTTGAGTAAAAAGAAAGATGCTTTAGGAAAAGGGATTCGTGCGCTGTTATCTGATATTGACGATTCAGCAGATGTATTAAAAATTAGCGCAACCGACGAAGATTCTATTATCAATACAGTACCAAAAATAAAATTGGAAGAAATTGAAGTCAATCCATTTCAACCGCGGGCAGATTTTGATCCACAAGCATTGCAGGAATTATCTTCTTCCATAAAAGTACACGGCGTTATCCAACCCATTACAGTTCGAAAAATAAGCGACAGAAAATATCAATTAATTTCGGGCGAAAGACGTTTGCGCGCCTCCAAAATGGCTGGAATGAAAGACATTCCGGCGTATGTGCGTACTGCCAACGACCAAGAAGTAGTAGAAATGGCGTTGATTGAAAACATTCAACGGGAAGATTTAAATGCTATTGAAGTAGCCCTTACTTATCAACGATTAATTGATGAATGTAGCTTAACACACGAAAATTTAGGAGAACGCTTAGGTAAAGACCGTTCCACCGTTACTAATTATTTACGTTTATTAAAACTACCACCAGAAATACAAAAAGCACTGCGCAGTAAAGTATTATCCATGGGACACGCCAGAGCTATCATTGCGGTGCCAGAGGTGGACAAACAATTATATGTTTTAAAAGAAATTGACAGCAAAGGTTTGTCTGTAAGAAAGACAGAAGAATTAGTGCGTTTATTATCTTCAGGATC
>ERZ724520.888-NODE-888-length-15722-cov-5.264696_pt1 | contig 15722 bp, 14 predicted proteins | sample MGYA00376053_ERZ724520 | MGnify/ENA primary metagenome ERZ724520 (study PRJEB28724, sample SAMN07190886) | activated sludge metagenome | isolation source: activated sludge of sewage treatment plant in Hong Hong | place: USA: Christiansburg, Virginia | collected... | reverse complement strand
ATTTAGTAATTATATCGACAAATACTCCATCTGCTTTACTGCAGATAAAAACTTGTATTAACAGTTTAGGAAACTGCGGTTCTATCCCCGCCCGAACGTATCGTTCGATACGGGCGGGCCCGCCCGAACGTATCGTTCGGTACGGGCGAGCATTGAACTACGAGACCATTTTTATTTTTCAAATTTAGTAATTATATCGACAAATACTCCATCTGCTTTACTGCAGATAAAAACTTGCATTAACAGTTTAGGAAACTGCGGTTCTATCCCCGCCCGAACGTATCGTTCGGTACGGGCGAGCATTGAACTACGAGACCATTTTTATTTTTCAAATTTAGCAATTATCGAATTACATTTCCTGCTCCTACATCCTTTGCCTGTACGAAATATAATTTCCCATTGGCATCTTCTGCCATCAATATCATTCCGTTGCTTTCTATTCCTTTCAATTTTCGTGGTGCAAGATTAACCAACACACTCACCTCTTTTCCAATAATTTCTTCGGGTGAAAAATGTTCTGCAATACCTGAAACAATAGTGCGATTTTCTATTCCAATATCTACTAATAGTTTCAAAAGTTTATCCGCTTTGGGTACTTTTTCTGCTTCAATTATTTTCCCTGTTCTAATATCTAATTTTGTAAAATCATCGTAAGAGATTTCAGATTTCAGATTTGTAAATTCAGATTTAATTTCTTGCTTTATCTCTTTATTTTCATTACTTTTTTTCAATTTTTCTATTTGAAATAATACTTGTTCGTCTGTAATTTTTTCAAATAAAATTTGAGCTGGATTTATTTTATCTTTAAATGAATTAAATTGTTGCTCTATTTTTTTCGCTGTTTTGGGTAATAATGGAATCAGTGTTTGAGATAATATTTTACAAATATCCACCACCACACTCATTATTTCTTTAGTTTTAGATTCGTCTGTTTTAATTAACTTCCAAGGTTCCTTATCGCCTAAAAATTTATTTCCAACAGATGAAATTTGCATAGCATATTGCATGGCTTCTTTAAATCTAAAGGATTCGATTGAAGCTTCTAATTTCGTTTTTAGATTATTTATTTCATCTAATACAATATTATTTTCATTATTGGAAACGGGGATATTTCCATCATAAAATTTATGAGTAAGCACTGCTACTCGATTGATAAAATTTCCAATGTTTGCTGCCAATTCATTGTTTACTCTATTTTGAAAATCTTGCCAAGTAAATTCGCTGTCTTTATTTTCTGGCATATTGGTAATTAGGCAATAACGCAATTCATCTTCTTTTCCCGGAAACTCTTGTAAATACTCATGAAGCCACACTGCCCAATTTCGGGAAGTAGAAATTTTATCTCCTTCCAAATTCATAAACTCATTTGCTGGAACATTGTTGGGCAAAATATATTGCTCTGTAGCGTTCAGGATGGCTGGAAACGTAATGCAGTGGAAAACAATATTATCTTTTCCAATAAAATGAACCAATGCTGTTTCTTCATCTTGCCAGTATTTTTTCCAGTCATCTGCTTTTTTATCTTTTATGAAAGAAGAAAAATTTTGAGGGTAAGAAAAATCTGTTTTGCCGTTTTCAATTTCATAAAATAATTGCTTCGTTGCTGAAATATATCCAATGGGCGCGTCCAACCATACATACAAAACTTTTCCTTCGCTTCCTTCTATTTCAGGTGGTACAGGAATTCCCCAATCCAAATCTCGTGTCATTGCACGTGGGCGCAATCCATCATTTATCCAGCTCTTGCACTGTCCGTAAACATGATTTTTCCAAATATCTTTTTTGGTTTCTATCCATGCTGCGATTTCAGATTGCTGCGTGTCTAATTTTAAAAACCAATGTTTTGTTTTTCGCAATACTGGAATACTACCGCTTATAGTAGATTTTGGGTGAATTAAATCTGTTGGATTTAAAGTGCTTCCACATTTTTCACATTGATCGCCATAAGCATTTTCATTACCACATTTCGGGCAAGTTCCAATAATATATCTGTCGGCTAAAAATTGTTTTGCATCTTCATCAAAATATTGTTCACTTTCAATTACATCAAATGCATTTTTATTATTTAATATTCTGAAAAAATCTTGTGAGGTTTCATAATGAATTGGCTCTGATGTTCGATGGTAAATATCAAATGAAATTCCAAAATCTTCAAAACTTTTTCTGATAAGTGCATTATATTTATCTACAATTTCTTTGGGGGTGGTATTTTCTTTTTTTGCTTTTATCGTAATGGCTGCTCCATGCTCATCGCTACCGCAAACAAAAATTACATCTTTCTCTTTAAGACGCAAATAACGAACATAAATATCTGCCGCAATGTATGCACCTGCCAGATGCCCAATATGCAAAGGGCCGTTGGCATAAGGTAATGCAGCCGTAATAGTATATCTTTTCGATTCTAACATAGTGCAAATATAGTAATTAGTAGTGAGTGATATATAAATAGTCCGTTTGTTATTTTATTAGCAAAGTTTTTAGTTTAATTTTACAATATGATGCGACCCATATTTTTAAAAGAAGGAGATACTGTTGGTATTACTTGCCCAGCTCGAAAGATTTCTTTAGAAGAAATTCAATTTGCTATTGATACCTTAAAAAGTTGGAAATTAAAGGTAGTTTTGGGTGATACTATTGGCAAAGCAGCGCATCAATATGCTGGAACAGACGCAGAAAGAAGTGCCGATTTACAACGAATGTTGAACGATACTTCTATCAAGGCTATTTTTGCAGCGCGTGGCGGTTATGGAACAGTTCGGATTATGGATGGTTTGAATTTTAGAATTTTTATGGATTATCCGAAATGGATAATAGGGTTTTCTGATATTACTTATTTACACACACAACTAAATTGCAATATCGGTGTAGAAACATTACATGCCACCATGCCAATATCGTTTCCAACGAATACAGCAGATGCATTACATTCATTAAAAAATGCTTTATTCGGAAAAACGTTGGAATATGAATTTGAAGCTCATCCATTAAACAGACAAGGAACAATGCAAGGAGAAATGGTGGGTGGAAATTTATCTATTCTTTATTCTATTTTAGGAACTAAAACAATTTTAGACAGCAATAAGAAAATCTTGTTTTTAGAAGATTTAGACGAATATTTGTATCATATAGACCGCATGATGATGGCAATGAAACGTGCAGGAAAATTAAAAAACTTAGCAGGTTTGGTAGTTGGTGGCATGAGTGATATGAAAGACAACACGATTCCATTTGGGAAAACTGCGGAAGAAATTATTGCAGAACATATAGCAGAATATGACTATCCGGTTTGTTTTAATTTTCCGAGTGGGCATATTGCTGACAACAAGGCTATTTTTATGGGCAGACATGCAAGAATAGAAGTGGCTAAAAATTGTAAATTCAAACAGTAAATCTGTCTTGTATTTACAAATTTAAGTAGCACTAAACTTCTAAAAAAAAGGGAAATTAATTTGTAAAACTATGAGAATGAAAAATGTTTTATTTTTTTTGGGAGATTATTATCGTATCACAAATTACTCTTAATTTTTTCTGCAATTTCTTGCATTTTTTCTTTAGATAAAGGCTGTGCTTTTCTAAAATCCATATCATGAATAGAGTTAATAGGCGATAAATGCAAATGTGTGTGTGGCACTTCCAATCCTATTACGGCAATGCCGATACGCTCACAGGGAACTGCTTTTTTTATGGCAATAGCTACTTTCTTTGCAAAGACAATTAAGTCTTGTAATTCGGTATCTTCTAAGTCAAAAATATAATCCACTTCTTTTTTAGGCACTACTAATGTATGTCCTATTTGGAGCGGACGAATGTCCAAAAATGCAAAATGCTTTTCATCTTCTGCAATTTTATAACAAGGAATTTCGCCGTTTATTATTTTTGAAAATATAGTCATTTTTATTTTTTAGATACTGATATCTAATATCTCTAAATCCATTGCTCCTGCCGGGATTTGAATAGTTATTTTTTCTCCTTTAGATCTTCCTAATAAGGCAGCTCCTATCGGAGATTTTACCGATATTTTCAATTGTTTTAAATCTGCTTCTTTTTCTGAAACTAATTGATAGGTAAAATCTTTTTTCATTTTCAGGTTACGTACTTTCACTTTTGATAAGATAGACACTTTAGACAAGTCTAATTTAGTAGGATCTAATACTCTTGCATTACCAATATCTCCCTGCAATTTAGTAATTCGCAGTTCTAATAAGCCTTGTGCTTCTTTTGCAGCATCATATTCTGCATTCTCAGATAAGTCACCTTTTTCACGTGCTTCGGCAATAGCTTTTGAAGCGTTCGGGCGCTCTATTCCTATTAAGTTCGCCAACTCTTCTTTCATTTTTGCCAATCCGTCTTCTGTTACATATACTATTTCTGACATGTTATATAATTTAAAATGAAAAAAATAGACACGTCTCTTTTGGAAACGTGCCTGTAGTGCAAATTTATACCTTTTTTATATAAAATGCAAATTTTAAAGTTTTTTAGCTTTTGAGTGAAAAAGAATTATTTTTACAAAATGAAGCAACAAAATGTATTATTGAGTGCAATTCCAAAAAAAATGTGGATATTATTAGGTATTGCATTTGTTATCCGATTACTAATTTTCTTTCGATTTCAACCTTGGAATCCATTGGTGATAGAAAAGCAAATTTTAATTTTTGATTCTCTTCAATACCATAGTTTGGCGCTAAGCATCCGCGATCATTTTAGCTTTGCTAATGATGCCTTTCGAACTCCTGGTTATCCTGCTTTTTTAGCCATTATATATACCATTTTTGGTGCTCATCCTTTTGCAGGAATTTTTGTAAATATTTTTTTAAATCTATTTTCAATAATTTTAATATACAAAATTGGTGAATTACTATTTTCTGAAAGAGTTGGTTTTATTGCGGCTGTACTATTTACTTTAGATTTGCATCACACTATTTTTATTTATTACATTTTAACTGAAACTATTTACACTACTATATTTTTAGCAGGATTATATTATTACATAAAGGGATTAAAAAGCAATCAGTTAAACTATTTTTTCTTGGTTGGAATAATATATGGAATTAGTGCATTAGTCCGACCAATCTCTCAATATTACATTGCAGGAATTATTGTGTTTACACTTTTATGGTATTTTAAAGAGTGGAAAAAAGGATTAAAGTTTGCTGTTTTAATTGCATTTTCTTATTTCATTGCTATTGCTCCATGGGGAATGCGAAACTATATTAAATACGACCATTTTGCATTATCGAATATAAAGGGGTATAATTTTCTGTTTTGGAATGCGAGCTATTATGAATCCAAACGACTTGGACAACCAATAGATACGATCAATGCACAGTTTAAAACAGAATTGATAAAGATGGGTTGGAGGCCGGATATGAATCCATTTTTGAAAGAAAAATATGATGGAGAATTAGCGGGCAAAATCATTAAAGCGCATTTTGCAGATTACCTAAAAACACATCTTATTGGAACGGTTAAAATACATTTGAGTGTAGGTACCCAAAGTTTGACGGAAGTATTACATATTCCTGCAAAAAAATTCAGTGAAGAAGAAAAATATACAAATGGTGTAATGGCTTTAGTGAAGAAATTTTTTACAGAAAAAACAATTTACGAAATTTTATTAGGATTGTTTGTTGGATTATTTTTAGCGTTTGTATATTTCTTTGCAGTTTTAGGTATTTGGCGACTAATAAAAGAAAAACAAATTTTACTCTTGCTATTTTTATTAGGTTCTGCGGGATATTTTGTATTGATAAGTGGCATTATTTCGTATGCAAGATACAGACTACCGAGTATGCCATTTTACATATTATTAGCAAGTTTTGGTTTGGTTTGGTGGTTAAACAGAGGGCAAAAAATAAATAGAAATGATGACTTGTAGTTAATTATTTTTTTGAAGTTTGAATAATTACATCCTTATGGTGTTCTTTGCCTACAAAATACCAAAGAAGACAGATATATACAGCGCTGCAACTTTATAACTTTAGCCGATGCTGCATTTCGCAATGCTTTCTGTGAAATGGTTTACAACAGAAGAATTTGCATTGAAAAAAGGATAGGCAATTAGTATCACCCCATCACCGTTATCACTAGAATTTGGATGTATGGAAGTGCCGTTTAATAAAAAAACACGCACCTAAAAAATCGAATTTTTCTAAAAGGTCATTTTTTCACAGCCTGACGGTTCTGGGCTTGGCGATGGTGGCGATTTTTACCACAAATGTTGATGCGGAGAACCAAATTTTGATTAACCACAAATGTGTCTGCGGAGCACTGAACCGCCACTTTTGCCAAACCGATGTTGTGCGTTCGGCATTAGTTGTTCATTACATTTTCTACTTCTTCTATTAGCTTTTCTTTATTAGGTAAAATAGTCACATATTTTGATGCGAAAACATTATTTTCAAATCCTCCAAGGATATATTCTGCGGTAATTTCGTCTTTCTCTGCACACAAAATTATTCCGATTGGTGGATTGTCGGTTTCGTCATTTACTTCTGTTTTGTAATAATTCAGATAAGTATTTAGTTGTCCTCCGTCAGCAATGTTGAGTTTTGTGGTTTTGAGTTCGATGAGAATGTAACAACGTAAAATCTTGTTATAGAACACCATATCTACATAATAATGTGTATTGTTTATGGTTATGCGTTGTTGCGAACCGACAAACATAAAACCTTTGCCGAGTTCCAACAGAAAATCTTCTATATGGCGGATAAGTTTGGCTTCCAAATCCTTTTCTAAAATCGGTTTATTTTCGGGAATACCCAAAAATTCAAAAACATACGGATTTTTCAATACGTCTTCTGCTTTATTTAATTCTTGACCTTTCTGTGCCAATTCCAACACTTTATCTTTATTGGTTTTTCCTTTCGAAAGTAATAAGCGTTCATAAAGCGAACTGTCTATTTGTCTTTTTAGTTCCCGAAATGACCAAGAAGCGTTAGTTATTTCTTTTTCATAAAAACTCCGTTTGTCTTTATCTTCGATAATCAAAAGCTCACAAATAAATGACCAAGTAAGGTGTCCAGACAGTGTCTGGACATTTGGATATTCAATATAAAATTTCCTCATATTGAATAAGTTGGAACGAGAAAAGCCTTTTCCTATTTCGTTGGTCAGTTGTTTGGAAAGATTGAGTATAATTTGTCTTGATGTTTGATTATCAATGTTGTTTTTCTGCTCGGTTTCTACAATTTCTTTCCCGATTTGCCAATAGGTCAGAACAAGCTCCTGATTTACTTTTTGAGATACACTTTTCCTTGCATTAAGAACGATATGTTTAATACTTTCTAATAGGTTGGTGTCAATATTGTATAGCTCTCTTTCCATATTGCAAAATTAGTAAAATAAATATTTGAACTACCTATTCAAATATTCATATTCTCCCCAAGTTTTATTGTTAAGTTTATTGGCTAATTCTGTCGCATTTGAGCAATCTGTGGCAATATTCCAAAAATACTTTTTGGATTGTAACATTCCACCACTTGTTTCTTTCATAAAGTTGGTTTCAACTCCATCAGATAATAAAAACACTTGAAGGTCGGTTTGCCTGTTTTCTTCAATTCTCCAATTCCAAATTTTTAGCTTTTCAAAAGCCTCTTGTTTCAGTTTTTCTTCATTTTCTCCACTATTATTCCATTTTACAAAACTTCCCGACTTGTCTTTTTCGATAACAACAATGGCTCTGATTTCGTGAATGCTTCTAACAGCTTTTTGTAAATAAGGTGCAAAATATTTTGCTCTTCTATGGTTGTATGCACCTCCGCTGTTTGGACACATATAAACTCCATTTCTCACTTCTTCAATAGTTCCAGAACAATTTACAATATCTAGCAAGTATTTCCATTTAGGTAGATAATCCCCTCTGTCCAAGTAATTTTTAAATTCTTCCAAAATACTCGTTAAATGCTCATTTGTGCAAACTTTTTCTAAAGTTTCTAAAAAGCGTTCAAAGGTGATTGGTTGTATAATGATATTATCATTCTTTGCTTTTTCAATACTTTCATTGATTTGATTGGAAATATTATCCTCGTCAAAGTCACTTAAAAGGAAAAGTACTTTTATTGAAGCATTTTCGTCAAATCCTTTTATATGTCGGATTAGTTGGTCGTTGTAAAACCAATTTGTTCTTTTCGTTTCGAAGAAAATGGATATTGATTTTTGGATTATAGATAAATCGGGAATGCTGTTTATTTCTTTGGTCTGTTGTTTAAATGTTGGTCCGATTTGTATGTCATATTGTTCTCCGATTAAATCTACCAAGAAGTTCCTAAATTGTTTAGGACTTTCTTCATACAGAAGTTTCATTACCAAGCCACAATAGTTAGTTAAGGAATTTTCTTTTTGATGATAATCTGCGAAAAGTGAAATATCTCTACTCATAATTCTTTAAATGCTTTTATAAAACCAACCTTTTGATTTGCTTAAAATTGGTGTTGTTGAAACAAAAAACTTGTCAGTTGAAAAAGCGTAGTCAATTTGTCCAAATTCGTTTTTGATGATTATTGTATTGCCGTTTACTTCAAGTTTTCCAATGGTTAAACTTCCACCTTCGGCTAAAATTTCAAAAACTGATTCTGTCATAATTTTAATTTTTGTCAAAGGTAATTAGTCAATACACCAAAACGTGTCGAACTATTTAAAGATTTATCTTTAGTTCGAGTGTTGGTTTATGCTTACGCCCAACGGTTGAAAATTGGCGATGGAGCGGATTTTTACCGCTAAACGTCAACCGAAGCCGATACTGTGAATTAACAAAAAATTTTCAAACGGAGACGTTTTTCCACTCTCTTGCCAAACTGGCCGTTATCTGTTGGCATATCGTCTTAGGTCTACTGTGTATTCATTTTTTAAACTTTCAATTTTTTTTTGTGTTGTTGTTATCAAGCTGCCTGCATAAATAGTTGGATACATTGAGCCACCTTCAACAACAGATGCATCTAATTTAGCTTTTACTTCTCTGTATTTTTTCCATTCAGTTAGTGTTTCGTCAAGTAAGTCTATGTTGAGTGTCATATAAGAATTCTCTTTTGAAGCTTCTTTGATTGTTATAATTAGTTCTGTCAGTTCGTTGTCTGCTTCGGAAAATTGATCAGAAGTGTGATTGTTCATATCCGCCTGTGTTTCTGGTGCGTTTGGATAAATCAAATCCCAAATAAAGTCGTTTGTTTGATTAAGAAAAATTTTAGCATTGTTGAAACACCTTAAAATTTCGTCTTTGTCAATGCGTAAATTCGTGGCAAACTCGTGGCAAAAGATATGTCGCAACTCAAACGTTCTTTTTATGTCTGATATTATTTGGTCGCCATTGTCAATGAACTGTTTTGAGTTGTCATTGACGTGTTCAAAAATACTGTCCCGTTTGAATTTTTTGATTTGGTCTGCGAAGTCAATGCCACACAAGAGAGAAAGATTTTTGTTTATGTCGTCAAAGTTGTTGCAAGGAAGTATATGAGAAATAAATTCTCCAACGGTTACTGTTTTTGTCTGAATAGCGTTAATTATGTCAAAATCAAATTTTACATTCTGTGCTTGATTGAATTTTATTACGTTGTCACTAAATGGTTTTCCAAAGTCAATTAGTTCTTTGTAAACTGAACGAAAAAACGCTTCAAAGCAAGCGACTGTCGCAATAGGAATATATTTTAGAAGTTCTTTGTTAAAGTCTCCATTGTAGTCTAAATTTTCTTGAAACGCATATTCAATATCGTTGAGCCGACTACTATAATCGAGTCGGGAATTGAATTCTGAACGTGATTTTATTGCAGTTATCTCATTTATTAAATTTCGTTTCATTCAATTTGTATTTTGTACGCTGTCGTTTTTTAATGCTTGACGCTAACGGCAGACTGTGAAAAAACTGCACAATCTATTTATAAAAATACATATAAAAGATAAGAGTAACAAATAATTTTGCATTGAAAAAAGGATAGGCAATTAGTTTCACCCCATCACCGTTATCACTAGAATTTGGATGTATGTTTCGTCAAGTTTTTACATTTCCATTTTTCCTATTGTCAATTTGTTCATCAAATGTCGTTGGTTGCGTGGCCATCCTAAAATGACCGCTAACTAATAACTATTAATTATTTTTAACTGCTTTTGCTTCTTCTAACATGTGTAGTTTGCTTTCATCAATAGTGGTAATATTTGCATAATTTCCGCTACCGGCATGAGTCAGTTTTTCCAATTTGCTTTTTACATAATCTGTATTTTTTCCGAAGCAAAATATAGACAAGCTGATTCCTTTTTCTTTACCCGATTCTATAGTTTGTTGCATTTTTTTATATTCTTTTTCTCCAGAAGTAAACATACCATCACTGGCTAATACAATACGGTTATTACCTTTTTGAATAAAACTTTTGGAGGCTGCTTTATATGCCATATCCAATGCTGTGCCACCATTTGTGGTGCTACCGTAGGTTAATCTATCTATTGTATTGAAGATTAATTCTTTTTGAAGTGCTGGAGTTGATGATAAAACTTCTTTTGTATAACTTGAAAAAGTCAAGATCGCTACTCTGTCTGTAGGACGTAATTCATTCACTAAATATTTCATAGATTCTTTCAGCAATGGCATTCTATCTGGCTGGTTCATGGAGGAAGAAACATCTATCAAAAAAACCAAGTTGTTAGTGGCATACCCTTCCAACCGTGAAAATTTCACCGGTTTTTGTTGAGTAGTATCTTGATATATAATTGGAGTTAAGGGGTTGGGATTTTTTTGTTTTAGGGAAAAATTAAAAGAACAATTTTTAGTAACGTGTACAAATCCATTCAACTTAAAATACCCATTGGCTTCCACTTCTATTCCATAATATCCATCGGGAACAATTGCTGTTGTAGTGATTTCATATTGACCTAAAGAGTCTGTCAAATCTGAAAATTCAAAACCTGCAAAAAAACGAATCGATACATTAGCTTCTTTTATCGGCATCTTGGAATCCATATCGGCAATAACACCTTTGATATGCATACCTTCCGCAAAAATATTTAAGGCAAAGAGGCTAATTAATAGTGTAAAAAAATATTTCATTTTTTTGGTTTTATTTTTTTGAGAAAAAAATTTATAAATTATTTATATTATATAAAATAGTACTCCTGATTGACCATAATTATTTTACTAAGATAAAGTTACATATTGATATTTAGTATTGAATAACAAAATTTATGCTAATTTTAGCTTTGTTAATTTTTATAGCTATTGTACTTAAATAGGTTTTAATAAAATTCAAAATATGCAAGTAAAAAAATATATCTCCATTTTTCTAATTTCACTCATTTGCATTAGTAGTTTTGCACAAGATTCTTTAGGAAGGAAAAGTATTTATAAATTTCGGTTAGGCGTAGATATTCCAATTGGATTGATTACGTTAGGTACAGGTGCAACGGGAATATTTTTATGGAAAAAGAAACATCCGCTTACGCCTGCTGATATAAGTAATCTAAAACCAACAGATATAAATAAATTTGATCGTTATTCTGTATATCAACATTCTAAAGCTGCGGCCATAGGGAGTGATATTTTTCAATATACAGCGGCTATCAGTCCTGCATTATTATTTATAGATAAAGATATTCGTAGAGATTGGAAAACCGTGATGCCGATTTGGATGGAAACGTTTGCTTTGACTTCCGCTTTGACGATGTTTACCAAAGAATTAGTAAAACGCAATCGACCGTATGTGTATTCTGACAATGGAAATGGAAATAAATATGGCAAGGATGCCAGAGCTTCCTTTTGGTCTGGGCATACTGCTATTACCGCATCCAGTACTTTTTTCATAGCGATGGTGTATAGTGATTATCATCCACATTCTAAATGGAAACCATTAATGTGGACGGGGGCTGCCGTATTTCCGATACTGACAGGGCTTATGCGCGTGAAGGCCGGCAAGCATTACTGGACAGATGTTATTACGGGATATGCCGTAGGTGCTTTAGTTGGAACGTTAACTCCGTTGATGCATAGAAGGGAATTTAGAAGACATTAGTTTATTTAGGAGGTATGAGGTGGGAGGTGAGATTTATTTTCTATCGTCCATTGACCATCATCGACTCTGTAAACATTTCAGTCGTTTATTTATTTATCCAAACAAAAATTTTATTCCCGTTTGCATCTATAGAAAAAGATTCTGGAAAGGCGACAGAAAATTTCTGTTCAAATTGAGCATTTTCTATTTTGCTGCGCATAGAATCATCAATTTTTGAGAATAATAATATTCCATTTATTTGAATGCTTTGTTTCAGTGTATTCAAAAATTCTATTTGCATAAATGGAATGGGTGTAAGGTCTTCAATAAAGACATCAAATAATACTAAATCAAATTTTTTTTGATTATTTTTTATAAAATCTGCTGCATCCGCACAAACAAAATTTGTTTTTGTTTTTAGAGATGACTGTAAATATTTTTGTGCTAACGCTACAATTACATTATCAAAATCTACGGCAACAATTTGTTGTATTGTTGGATGATGTTCTAATAAATCTATCACACTTCCCAGACCAAGACCTAATACTAAAACACTTTTTATTGGTTGCTTTTGAATGTCTATTGCTTTAAATGCAGTATCGAAGGAAGTATATTTTTTACCATACGAATAAATGGCATTTTGTGTACTTAATTTATATTGCCCTTGGCTGATTGCGACAGATATTTTACCACTAAATTGACTCTCTCGATTTTCTATCGGAATATCTATAAAATAGCTTAGTATTTTCTTTAGTGCAAGACTCACTTTTATTGCTGCTTATAATACTTTAAAGCTTCGGGTAAATATTTATCTTGAATATTTTTGATGCGGGTTTCATCGCTTGGGTGAGTGCTTAAAAACTCTGGCACTTTTTTGCCGCCATTAAGTGCCGCCATTCTTTGCCAAAAATTGATAGCATCATTTGGATTATAACCAGCCATTGCCATAAATATTAATCCCATTCTATCGGCTTCACTTTCTTGTTTTCTCCCAAATGGCAGCATCGCTCCCAGCTCAACTCCCATTCCTATTGCATTATTAAATATTGCTTTGGTTTTTTCAGGTTTGCTAGCCATTGCCATATCTAATGCCGAGAATCCCAATTCTTCTAACATTTGGGCGCTCATACGTTCATTTCCATGGCTGGCGATAGCGTGTGCAATTTCATGTCCTAAAACTACCGCTAATCCTGTTTCATTTTTAGTAAGTGGCAGGATGCCTGTATATACAACCACCTTACCTCCTGGCATACACCATGCATTTGCTAAAGAATCTCTTACTACATTAAATTCCCAATTATATTGTTTCATTCTATCGCCCATGCCTATTTCTGTCATATAATCTGTAACGGCTTTAGCTATCTTGCTGCCTACTTTTTTTACCAAATCCACATCGCCACCGGATGCTATTACATGTGATTTATTTTCTGTTAAAAATTGTTGATACTCTGTTAAAGACATAGAGTTCATTTGGTCGTCTGACACTAAGGTAAGTTGTTTTCTTCCTGTTATAGGGTTTTGGCTACATGCAAAAAGCATTAAAGAAAATAATACAATTAAAAAATTTTTCATCATTCTATTTATTAATATTTATTTTAAAAAAAAGTTAGAACAAAAACTATTCCAATGCTTTCATTTTAAATCGTTCTGCAAAATCTTCCATTCTTGTAACAAAATTATCTTTCATGGCTGGGGAAGTGGAATTAAATTGGAAAATAGTTTCTCCTTTTTCTCTATATATTTTATCTGAATCTTTTAAAAGTGTGATATTGTTTATCACTTCTGCCACCGAAGAAGTGATGCCCATTTGTCCTTTTTTAATTCTTAAATAAATCCATTGTTTGCTGCTATTTTGTAGATATACATTTATGAAATCACCGTCATAGGCATATCCTAATTCTATGTATGCATCAAATTGTCTTTTTACTACATCTGCTCCAAAGAATGCTAAACTAATTCTTCCTATACTTTTAAACGAAGCATCTTGATCGTCCCAATAGAATTTTGTACCACTAAGTAGCATATTATAGTCCATACTTTTAGGAATATACATCGAATCGGAAGTATATATAGAGCCTATTATTCCGGTTGATTCTACTGCATCTTTTGTTAGTACAGCAATAGTCCGTTGAATGGTTTTATCTCTTTTGTAACTAATATATCTTGCACTTTCTTCGGATGACAAAAACGGTGTAATTACAGTATTGGCCACAGCAGGATGCATCATAAATTTAATGGCTAAATCGGAGGTGATTTCTAATTTTTGATTTTTAGGATTAAAGTTAAATGTTCCAACAGAGCTGGCTTTGCAAGGATATAGATTTAATCCGAATTCAATTTCACCGGAGGCGTTCACCTCTCTTGTTTTTTCATTATACTTCATGCAAGAAGCATTTGAATATGGATTAGTGAATGCTTTTTCATCTCCAAAAGTAATGCCTCCTGGTTCTGTTTTACTAAACACCATTGATCCTTTTACGCTAATAATAGTGGCATCATTTTTAAATCTTTTTTCTTGCAAGATAGTAGTGTAAAACTCTGGAAGACTTTTGTCTAGTACTACGCCGACCATTAGGCTATTATTCGGACTATTTAAAATACTATCCATATTAACCAATGGTTTGCTAACGTCTAGAATTTGTTTGTTTGCTATCCAATCATTATCCGTTCCTGCTATATCCATTTTTATATATCCGTCTAAAAGGATGCCTCGGTGTTTGGAGTTGATATTAAAATTTCCTTTGTAATATACACGGTCGTCAATTTTAAAATTAGCTGATTCATCTATTATATTTTCTGCATAGGTATATATTTTGCTCATGTCCCTTGCTTCTGGTGTTTTTTTGCCTTTTTTATTGGTTGTTACTACTGGTTCGTCTTTATATGGATTGTACACTTTGAATGCTTCTACAGGTACTTTTTCTATAGTTCCATTTCCCATTTTGAAGTAATAATTACCAGAGCCAGAAAAATCATTTCTACCTACTATATTAACGGTGGCTTCTTTGATAGTATGGAACGAGCTGTCTGCATTAAATACAACGGCAGCATTTTTCAATGTTCTTACAGTTCCATCTTGTTCTATAAATATTTCTCCTTTATCGGGTATTACTTTTGAGTCTGCTAAACGCAATTCATTAATACCGGCAAAGTGAATAGAATTATCATTAAGATTCAATTCTGCTTCTGACGTAACAAATTTTAATGAATCTTTTAATGGTTCTGTAGAAAGTAAGAAGAATTTAGCAGTTGGTGTGATTGCTTTCAACACTAAATTATTTTTTGCAAGGTCAAAATGCATGAATTTAGGATTAGCAACAAACTTAAATGATTCCAACGGAATGGTATCGTCTTTATTCAGTTCTATATCTGCAATTCTTTTATCTAAATCAAATTTTGCATTCACATCATTAGATGCCAAGAGAGAAATACCATCATCGGTAGAAAGGTTAAGTTTGCCATTCTTTGCTTCGAAGTTTCTTGCTTTGAAGGAGATGTCATCCGATTGTAATTTTGTATGATTCCATGCCAAGACGCCTTTTCCATATAGGTTTTTTTTGTGCAGAATCAATTTTCCATTTAATTCGGTTGTTGCATTATACATACTGAATTTTTCTCCTTTGCCTTGATTAATTATTAATGAATCTTGGTTTACGTTCCACACAAAATTCGATTGATTAATGCTTGCTTGAGGGAAGTTGGCTATTTTGTCTTCTTTGATTCGAACGCTATCTAACTCTGCATATACGCTAT
>ERZ724520.887-NODE-887-length-15732-cov-4.977611_pt1 | contig 15732 bp, 14 predicted proteins | sample MGYA00376053_ERZ724520 | MGnify/ENA primary metagenome ERZ724520 (study PRJEB28724, sample SAMN07190886) | activated sludge metagenome | isolation source: activated sludge of sewage treatment plant in Hong Hong | place: USA: Christiansburg, Virginia | collected... | reverse complement strand
TATGAGTTTTTAGATATTCGTAAAAACCATGGTAAAGAAGAAATGCGTGCACGTGATTTATTTACTGCATTATGGATTCCAGATTTATTTATGAAACGTGTGGAGGCAGAAGGAACATGGAGTTTAATGTGTCCTAATGAATGCCCTAATTTATTTACTACACACGGTGAAGAGTTTGAAGCATTATATACTAAATACGAAGCAGAAGGTAAATTCCGCAAACAAGTTCCTGCTCGCGAATTATGGGCAGCAATTATTGAATCGCAAATTGAAACTGGTAACCCATACATGTTATTTAAAGATGCATGTAACTTAAAATCTAACCAATCTCACTTAGGCACAATACAATCATCTAACTTATGTACTGAAATTGTTGAGTACACGAGTCCTGATGAAGTTGCAGTGTGTAACTTAGCATCAATTGCATTACCTCGTTTTGTTGATGAAAAAACAGGAACATTTGATCACCAACGTTTATTTGATGTAACATATACAATTACTAAAAACTTAAATAAAGTAATTGACCGTAACTACTACCCTATTCCTGAAGCGCGTAACTCAAACATGCGTCACCGCCCAATTGGATTAGGTGTGCAAGGTTTAGCAGATGCATTTATTTTAATGCGTTACCCATTTGAAAGTGAAGAAGCTAAAAAATTAAATACTGAAATTTTCGAAACTATTTATTATGCTTCGATGACAGCAAGTAAAGATTTAGCTATTAAAGATGGCGCTTACGAATCGTATCCTGGTTCTCCATTATCAAAAGGTATTATGCAATTTGATATGTGGGGTGTAACACCAAGCCCACGTTGGGAATGGAACGTATTAAAAGAAGAAGTAGCAAAATATGGCGTACGTAACTCATTGTTATTAGCACCAATGCCAACTGCTTCAACATCTCAAATATTAGGTAATAACGAATGTTTTGAACCATACACATCAAACATTTATAGCCGCCGTGTATTAAGCGGAGAGTTTGCTGTAGTTAACAAGCACTTATTACGCGACTTAGTAAAATTAGGTATGTGGAACGATGCATTAAAAAATAAAATTATTGCAGCAAATGGTTCTGTACAAAACATACCAGAAATTCCTCAAAACATAAAAGACATTTATAAAACTGTTTGGGAAATTAAACAACGTACTATTATTGATATGGCTGCTGACCGTGGTGCATTTATTTGCCAATCGCAATCATTAAACTTATTTATACAAGATGCAAACTTTGCTAAATTATCATCGGCACATTTTTACGCATGGAAAAAAGGTTTAAAAACAGGTATGTACTACTTACGTACAAAAGCGGCTGCAGATGCAATTAAATTTACTGTAGACCAAGCAGCTTTATCTGTACCAGTATTAGGTAACGAAGATGCATTATTAGTAGAACGCGGACAAACACATGTATTGAGCTTTGAAGAACAACAGGCACAATTAACGTGTAGTTTAGATAACCCAGATGCTTGCGAAGCTTGCGGATCTTAGTTTCGACATGCTCAACTACAAAAGAAAATAAGTTTAACCCTGAAGAAAAGCCTCTCTGAATATTTTAGAGAGGCTTTTTTTTATTAATTTACTTTAATATTCTAATAAATGTTTTTGAAAAAATTGAATTCAAACCAACAAAGATCTTTATCCGCAATAAAACTTCTTCGTGGTGCTTTGGCAATGGAAATTCTGATGTTGTTTTTCTGGATATTTAAATTGAACTATGTTTTTTCTATTATAAATGATCAAGATTTTAACCCAGAAAAACTAATATTATTTGAGATAATCGATTTACTAATTTCTTTAACATACTTAATTGTATTTATTTTATGCACAGTGCGATTTATAAGGTGGTTTAGAAGGGCATATAATAATTTACATCTAATTCATTCTGATTTAAAATATTCTGAAGGTTGGGCAGCAGCTTCATGGTTTGTTCCCATTCTGTTTTTTTATCGTCCTTATATAATTATGAAAGAATTATTTTATAAAACTCGAGAATTTTTAATTAATAATAATTTACATATAAGTCAAAAGGAAAACAGAATACAATTAAATATTTGGTGGTTTTTATGGGTTGTAGCAACTATTATTGGGATTATTGATTTTGTTTTAGGACTAAATATCATTGTATTTTTTGATGAGTTGTTAGTGTCTTCGATTTCGGGAATTTTTATGTCGTTATTTTTAATTCCTGCAGATTACTTAACTATAAAATTAATTAGGAAATACTCAAAAATGGAAATACAACTAGAGGAATTATGCAATAATCTTAATTAATGTGATTATAGGTAAATACAAATAACATACAAATGATCAATGATAAATATTGTTAGGCTTTTACTGTTTTTAATTATATTTATATTATGAACGTCTATAATCAATTAAAAGAAATTCAAAAAAAGAAACATCAGTGTAAATTTTTCCTCAAAGTAGAAAGCGAAGAATATACATTACATGGTTATGTTTTAGAAATTAACAAAGAATTTATATACATACGTGAAATTTTAGATTTTACAGTTGATGGCTTAAGAATTTTTAAATTGGATAATATAGAAAAAATTAGATATGGTAAATTCGACAAGGCTTCATCAAAAATAAATGAGAAAGAAGGACTACTACCTACAATTTATACTTTTGAAAAAATAGAATTAAAAAATTATCAAACAATATTTAAAACAATAAAAAAAACATTTAAATTCTCTATTGTAGAAAGCACTTATAAAGATAAATTGGCATTTAATATTGGTGAAATAATTAGAGTAAATAAAAATAGTGTTAGTCATTTGTACTTTGATGCAACAGGGAAATTAGATAAAAAACCAACCTTAATTCCATACAACGATATAATAATTATTGGATTTGATAATAATTACTTAAATGTATTTCAAAAACATTTACGGTAAACTTCAAATGATATATTTTATCTCCTTCTAATGTTCATTTTCCAAGCCCCCCCACACCTGTCAGGTTTTAAAACCTGACAGGTGTGGGGGCTGAGGCTAAAAAACTAGAGTTAGGAAGAAAAAAAAGACAGATGATGCCTGACCGTTTAGAGGAATCGAAAGAAATAACTTAGCAGATAGAAGGCTAAAACTCAGTCAGAATAAGGGAAATAAAAATTGCTACAGTTCATAGCAACAAGTCGCTACAAAATTATTTTATTTTGCATTTAATAACAATGCAAGTGAATGCTTAATAAAATATTAAAATGCAAAAAGTAGAAACATTACAGAGTGGTAAAGTTTACCATATTTATAATAGAGGAATAAACAATGGAGATTTATTTTTTGAAGCAGGTAACTACGAATACTTTTTAAAACTATACGAAAATCATATCAGTCCTATTGCCAATACGTATGCTTGGTGTTTAATGAAAAATCATTTTCATTTTTTAGTACAAATAAAAGAAGATACTCCAAAAGCCCCACACCAAGGTTTTTCAAACTTATTTAATGCATATACAAAAGCTGTAAACAAAAAATACAATAGAAATAGTAGTCTTTTTCAAAGGCAATTTAAACGAAAACTGGTAAGTGACGAAACTTATTTAAAGAACCTGATTTTATACATACATAATAATCCAGTAAATCATCGTATTTGTGAACATCCTATGGAGTACGCTTGGAGTTCATATTTAGCAAATTGTTTGGATAAAGATACAAATCTAAAAAAAACAGAGGCGATCGATTTATTTAATGACGTAGAAAATTTTAAAACTTCCCATAAGTTAAACTCAGAAATTTAAGAATTGGAATTTTAGTATCTGCATAAAGCCCCTAAAGGTTAACAAAACCATTAGGGGCTCCGAAGAATAATCATTGAGCTGTAAATGTCAATTAGCTCAATTAATATTCAAATACTAAATAACCACACCTTTAAAGGTTAAAACAACAGGCGCTTCTTCCGAAGCAATTTTTACTGTTACTGTTTTTGTAAAATTACCTTTGTTAGCCGCATTAAAGATTGCTGTAATTTTAGTGGTAGCTCCAGGTAATACAGGTGTTTTCGGAAAATCGGTGCTAGTACAACCGCAAGAGCCTTGTGCACTTACTACTACAACAGGTTCTTTACTTGTATTTTTAAATTCAAATTCAATTGGTTTTGGTATTCCTTGCGGAATTTCTCCTACATCAATCGTTTTGTTTGTCCACTTAACTGAAGCTGGTGTAGTGCTTAATTCAATACTTACCGTTGAATTTGTTTTTGTTTTGAATGACATTAAGCTTAGTGATAAAGCCATACATGTGATAATAATAATTTTCATAACGTTTGTTTTTTTTAAGGTTTATTAATTAGTGAATTTGTCAAATTTGAACATTACAAAATTAGGTTGAATACTCTTGAACCTCTGTTAACCAAATCCTAACGTTTGTTAATGATATGTTAAAGGCAAAAAATGACAATCAAATTTGGTTATTTTTGAATAGCATGTTAAAAACCAAAAAAATAAATTTCATTATTATCCTAGGGCTAATTGCTATAGTTGGCATTTTAGTAGCGCAGTTGGTGTGGACAAAACAAGCCTTTAATTTAGAAGAAAAAAAATTCTCTCAAAAGGTGCATATTGCCTTACTAGAAGTGGTAAAAAAACTATATGAAAGCACCAATAACGATTTGCCTTCAGAAAACCCTGTAGAAAAAATTTCAAATGACTATTACTATGTTAATATTGCCAACGATTTTGATCCTATTATTTTAGAACATTATTTGAAATCTGAATTTAAAAAAGCAGGCGTTAGCACAGATTATGAATATGCCATGTATAATTGCCAAAGCGATGTAATGGTATATGGGAATTATATTTCTTCAACAGAAGACTTTAAATCAAAGCCAACGTTTAATTTCCCCAAAAATAAAAACCTAGTGTATTATTTTGCTATCCGTTTCCCTAATGAAACAGGCTATCTATTTAGTTCACTGCGTTTTTGGTTTATACTTTCAGCCGCTCTCGTAATCATTTTGCTAGTATATGTGTATTCTATCTTTACAATCATTCAACAAAAAAAATATTCAGAACTACAACGTGATTTTATTAATAATATGACGCACGAATTTAAAACACCACTCTCTTCTATTTTAATAGCCTCAAATTATTTATTAAAGCAAGAAAAGATACATGAAGACCCAAAACTTGGAAAGTATACTCAAATCATAATTGACCAAAGCAATAAATTAAATCTACATATCGAAAAAATACTCAATATTGCAAAACACGATAATTCACCACAAGAATTAAATAAAGTAGATCTATCAATCATACCAATTATTAATAACGTAATTGAAAATATACAATTGAAATACGAGACCACTAGCATTTCCATTGAAACTCAATTTGATAAATACACCATCATAGCTGATGAATTTCATTTTATTAACCTGGTATATAATTTACTAGATAATTCCATAAAATACTGCAATGAAAAACCAATGATAACCATTAAACTAAGCCATGAGCAAGGAATAAAAAAAATTGAATTTCGCGATAATGGCATTGGTATCTCAACCAAAGAGCTTTCTTTAATATTTGATAAATTTTATAGAAGCCCCAATTCTAAAGACAGTATGGTAAATGGTTTGGGCTTAGGTTTATACTATATCAAAAAAATATGCGACTTACACAAGTGGAAAATACAAGCAACAAACAATAACACAAAAGGAATGACATTCACTATTTTAATCCCACATCATGACTAAGTATAAAATTTTATATGCCGAAGATGATCAAACATTAGCTTATCTAACAAAGGATAATCTGGAGCAACATCATTATGAAGTATTACATTTTTCGGATGGTAAATTGTGTTTAGATGCGTTTAAAAATGATTTGTTTGATGTTTGTGTATTTGATATTATGTTGCCTAAATTAGATGGATTTGCTTTAGCAACAGAGGTTAGAAAAGTAAATTCTAACATTCCCATTATATTTCTTTCGGCAAAAACTTTAAAAGAAGACAGAATAAAAGGACTACGCTTGGGAGCAGATGATTACTTAGTAAAGCCCTTTAGTATAGAGGAGTTATTACTAAAGATTGAAATCTTTTTAAAAAGGTCATCGAAAAGAACAGTATTACATGAAACATTGTACACCATTGGTAAATATAATTTCGACATAACAAATTATACTTTAAGCAAAGGCACAAAACAAGTTGTTTTAACAAAACGCGAAGCTGATTTGCTAAAGCTATTTATTGAAAATGCCAATATTGTTTTAAAAAGAGAAGATATTTTAAAAACATTATGGGGAGATGATGATTATTTTATGGGAAGGAGTTTGGATGTTTTTATTTCGAGATTACGAAAAATTCTTTGTGATGAAAAAAACATTTCTATCGAAAACATTCATGGAGTTGGATTTAAATTTTTGATATAGTTCTAGGCTCTCTAACACCTTTCACACCTGTCAGGTTTTAAAGCGATAGGTGTGATTACCAAATTGCTAAATTTAACGAGATTGCTTTAAGTTTAGGTACTAAAACTATAGATATACAAGCCAAACTAAAAAAATAACTTACTATTACTATTAATTTTTTATAGACGCATTTTTCTTACATTTATAAAAACTTTTTTTAATGGTACCTAAATTTTTAATATTACTTTATAGTATATTTTTTGTTTTTTCAATACATGCTCAAAATACAAATGGAATATCCTATTTTAATAATAAAGGTTATTTAACTTATGAAGATTCTGCTATGTACTATAGACAAGAATCTACTACAAAAAATTATTTTCATTCCTATTATAAAAAAAACAATAAGCTATATTTTGAAGGTGCCATCTTAAATGCAAAAGATACTATTGATGTAAATAATATTTATAATGGAAAATGTATTTGGTATTATCCTTCAGGTAAAATCAAACAAATAGTTATTTATAATGAGATTGGAAATAAAAATGGGCTGCAAGAGGACTTCTATGAAAACGGGAATATATTCAGGCAAACGGTATTTGAAAACAATAAATCAAAAGAATATATAGAATTCAATAAAAGCAACACTAACAGCTATAAAGTATTTGAAGAAAATTTTAATGATAATTCAAATAATTGGCCTTTGCTAAAAACAGAATTTATATCATCAAAAATTAAAATTGCGGGACTCCAATTAACCAATACCACAAAATCAGATTATAAATTGTCAATACCATATAAAATTGATTCTATAAATTATAGCATCGAAACTAATATCAATCAAAAATTTTTAACACCAACTTGCAAAAGCGGATTAGTTTTCGGCTATCAAGACAGCCTTAATTACAATTATTTTTATGTAGCTAAATACAGATATTTTATTGGTTGTGTAAAAAATGGTATTGATTTAAAACAAATTGAAAATTACTTCTCATTTAATTTAAATGGTAATGATTGGAATAATTTAAAAGTAAAATGTTTAAAGGATACTTTCTATTATTTTATAAATGAAAAATTAGAAACCTTTTGTAAAAAAACCAATATTGATGGCGATCACATAGGTTTTGCTATAAACAATGGAGCATCTTTTTATGATAATTTAATAATTAAACAATACAACAATCTCACAAAACAAATGCTTAACACTGCCAATTATATTGATATTAATGGATATAAGGATGAACTACGCTATGTTCAATCTGGAGTAATGCTAAATAGTAATGGTCTAGTATTCACAAGTATAAAAGAATTTAGTTTAGTAAATAACTTTATTATTGAAGCATTAGTAAATGATACTCTAAAAACATTTTTTGGCGATGTAGTAATTGAAGATAAAATTAATAATTACATTGTTCTAAAAATAAGAACCGCGTCTGAATCTCAATTTGCTAAACCATTTTATTCATACTCTTATATGAATACATTTGAAAATCAAAAAACATTTAACGTAAGACATTTATTAAAAAACAAATCTCAAGGATCTTATGAACAAAATATTATTTTTGGCGAAAACAAAAATTTAAACAAAAATCGCAATTCAAAAGACTCACTTTATAATAACAATTTGCTACTTGGGGCTCCAATTTTTGATTCTAAAGGTAATATGTTAGGTGTAATTTCAGATATTAATAAAGAACAAAAGATAAAAACATCTTTTACACAGTGGTTAATGACAACAAAGTTGGTGAATAAACAATTGGATCAAATTCAGAAAAAAGAGCTAGAAGACTACACTAACTTTGATAAAGAGATTTACAAAAACTGTGTTACAATAAAAATATTTTAACTCAATTTTCTATTCGGATACTTGTATTACAAATTCATAAAACACAATTATTACAATTTAATAAGTACTACAGCATTACAAAATGTTTAAATCCATATAAATTGTAACACAAAAACATATATATTTAACATGCTTAATAGTTAATAGATTAAAGCAAATGAAAAAACTTTTACTTTTAATAATTATATGGCAAACAAGCTTTGTTTCATGTCAAAATGCACCTGAACAAAAAAAAGAAAAAGAAATTACTAACTCAATAAAAAACATAGCAAAAATGAAAGTAGAAGTTTGGTCAGATATTATGTGTCCATTTTGTTATATAGGAAAGCGCCACTATGAGGCTGCACTAGCAAAATTTGCTCATGCAAATCAAGTTGAAATTGTATGGCGCAGTTATCAATTAGATCCTAGTTTACCTAAACCAGCAAGTAAATTAAACGCTTACGAATACCTTGCACAGCGCAAAGGCATGAGCTATGAGCAATCTGTGGCTATGCATAAAAACGTGATTGCTATGGCTAAGGAAGCAGGTTTAAATTATGATTATGACAAAGCAGTTGTAGCAAATTCGTTTGATGCGCATAGATTAATTCAACTAGCAAAACTTAATAATTTAGGTGATGCTGCTGAAGAACGTTTATTTAAGGCCTATTTTACAGAAGGGAAAGATATGAGTGACATCTCAACTTTAATTTTGCTTGGGAAAGAAATTGGACTAGATGAAAAATTAGTAACAGATGTTTTAAATAGTAATCAGTATACTGATGCTGTGAATAAGGATATTCAAGAAGCTGAACAAATTGGCGTACAGGGTGTTCCTTTTTTTGTTTTTAATAGAAAATATGCTGTATCAGGCGCACAGCCCGATTCTATATTTTTAGAAACATTAAATAAATCGTTTGATGAGTGGCTAAAAGCAAATCCGCAAACTAAGTTAGAAGTAACTGAAGGGAAAGTTTGCACACCTGATAAAGGGTGTAATTGATTTTATAATTGAAATAAAATAAACTTTGCGTCTTTATTTAAGTAATACGTCAATAAAGTTATGACAACAACTGAAACCATATGGAAAGCATTTCATGCCGAATTGCATAACTTTATAAACAAGCGCATTCACGATAAAGAAGCATCTAATGATATATTGCAAGACGTATTTATTAAAATACATTTAAAGTTAGGTACTTTAAGCGAAAAGGAAAAACTAAGTGCTTGGATCTATCAAATTACGCGTAACTGCATTACTGATTATTTTAGAAAACAAAAAAATAAAGTTCCTTTAACTGAAAACATAATTGAACTTGAGGATGAAACAGATTTTAGTACTGAATTGGTTAAATGCTTAAAGCCGATGATTGATCAATTGCCGGATACTTATAAAGAAGCTATTATCGAAACAGAAATTGGTTTATTATCACAAAAGGCGTATGCCGAAAAATTAGGCATTTCTTATTCTGGTGCTAAATCACGTATACAAAGAGCTCGCGCACAATTGCAAACCTTGTTTAACCAATGTTGTGCTATTGAATCTGACAAATATGGTAATATTATTGAACATGAATGTAAAACAAATTGTGGCTGTAAATCATAATTTGCGTCCTTTTAAAATGAGGGCGTCTATAGGTTGTAATTACACAAATTAATAACCTTAAAATTAAAACATCATGGAAAACCAAAATGAAACATGTGGTTGCAATACCTCAAATTGCACTACTAACAATCAAACAAACACTACTTGTAAATGTAACACATCCAATTCGTGTGATTGTACTTGTAATTGCACCCCGGGTAATTGCGAAAACTGTAAATGCAATAAAAACAATTGCTGTTAACTAATTCTTATGAGGCTATCAAATACGGTAGCCTCATTTATTTCTATAAATGTATAGAGAAGTTTTTAAAATTCAATTTTGTGTTTGATGATAAAATAAATTAGATTTGTTCGTTTACTTTTAAAAAACACAAAAACAAATTGAATAAATGAAACAATTTATTGGTAGAATAATTAATACAGGTGTTAAGCCAAACTATCAATTATGGGAAGTTTATTTAACTCGCAAACTAAATTTAATGTCGATTATTTCGATGATAAATATGGTATGTGGAATTGTGTTTGCACTTAGCATTGGCTATACACAGTTTTTAACCGAAATTATCATTTCTTTTTTTGCAATACCTTTAATATTTGTGTTTAACGCCTATAAAAATTATATATGGGCCTCTTACATATTTTATTGTTGTGGCTATTTATTTTTAATTCCTATGTCATTAAAAATGGGGATTGATTCTTATATAACTTTATTTTATTTCCCAATGCTTATAAGTATGATTCAATTACTAGGCAAAAGAGAAACTATAATTCATTTAATTATTTTAAGTGGCATTGCATTACTTTCAATAATTACAATTGTAATAGGATATAAATTAAATTTATTTAGTAGTTTTCACAATACACAAACTACAGGTAATTTAATTGCATTTAATCTTATTGTTTCTTTTTTAACAGCTATATCATTTACAATTATGATTGTAAATGAATCAATAGCACAAGAAAAATTAATAAAAAAAATATTAAATGAAAAAGAGATTCTGTTAGCCGAAGTGTTTCACAGAGTAAAAAACAACATGAATATCATTACAAGTTTATTGAATTTAAAAAAAGAAACATCTACATCACTTGAAGTAAAAAATGCATTAGAAGATTGCAGAAATAGAGTATTTTCTATGGCTTTAGTACATCAAAACATATATAACAACAACAATTTAGTTCTAATAAACTTTAAAGAATATATAAATACATTAACTACAGAAATTGCAAATTCATTTGGTGATATTAAAAAAGTAAAAATTCATTTAAACACAGAGAATATGAATTTAGACATTACTAATGCCATACCATGTGGTTTAATTATAAATGAATTAATTACTAACTCATTTAAATACGCAACTTCTGAAAATGAAGATTTAGAAATTAGTGTGAGTTTATTATTACTAAATAATAAAATTGTAGAATTAGAAGTGCGTGATAATGGTAAAGGAATAAATGAAGAAATAATTAATTCAAATGATTCAAACACAACACTTGGCATAGAGTTAATTAAATCGTTATCAGACCAGATAAATGGCACTTACAGTTTTAGGAACGATAAGGGATTAATTTACAATCTTAAATTTAATTTAACTGCTGAAAAAAAATACAGTTAATAGAAATATAATTAAAATATTTTTTAATTAAGTTGCTTCCACAACATATCTTTTAACTGAGGTATGTTGTATCCTGATTGTGAAGAGAAAAATAAATAAGGTATTTTAAATTTACCTTTCATACGTTTATTTAAATCTTTTTCAAGTTCCATTATAAGTTCTTCATCAATTGTATCGCATTTAGAAATGCCTAAAATACGCTGTTTATCAAGTAACTCAGGGTTATACTGTTTTAACTCGTTAAGCAATATTTTATATTCTTCGTAAATATTATTGCTTTGGCAACTTACTAAAAACAATAGGGTTGAATTTCGTTCAATATGACGTAAAAAACGAACACCTAAACCTTTTCCATCACTCGCTCCTTCAATAATTCCAGGAATATCTGCCATTACAAAGCTTTTATAATCTCTGTAAGACACAATTCCTAAATTTGGAGCTAAGGTTGTAAAAGGATAATTTGCGATTTCGGGTTTAGCAGCTGAAACCACAGATAATAAAGTGGATTTTCCTGCATTAGGGAAACCTACTAAACCAACATCTGCTAATATTTTAAGCTCTAATATTGTCCATTCATTTCTTCCTTCTTCCCCAGGTTGTGAAAAACGGGGAGTTTGTAAAACGGAATTTTTAAAATGTGTATTTCCTAATCCACCTCTACCACCTGGCATTAAAATAATTTGTTGACCTTCTTCAGTAATTTCACAAATAAACTCACCTGTTTCTGCATCTCTGGCAATTGTACCTAATGGAACATCCAAAATTTCATCCTTACCTTCTTTCCCTGTTTTGTTAGAAGAACCACCATCACCACCTGGCTCAGCAATAATATGTTTACGGTACTTTAAATGTATAAGCGTCCAAAATTGCTTATTGCCACGTAAAATCACATGCCCTCCACGTCCACCATCACCACCATCAGGCCCACCCATTGCGGTAAGCTTATCACGATGTAAATGAGTAGATCCTTTACCACCTTTACCGCTTCTGCAGCAAATCTTTACGTAATCAACAAAATTATTATCCACTGTTATTGTTTTGAGTTAAATGTTTTAAGTTATGAGATCAATAGTATAGCTCAAAAATTAAAACTCAATTTATTTTTTCTTTTTTGCCTTTGCTACAACTTTTTTAGCAGTTACTTTTTTAACCACCTTTTTAGGGGCAACTTTTTTAGCAACTGGTTTTTTAGCAACTACCTTCTTTACAACTTTTCTAGCAACAGTTTTCTTAGGTGCTGCCTTTTTAGATACAACTTTCTTAACCACCTTTTTTGCTAGTACTTTTTTTGGAGCCACTTTCTTAGCTCCAATCTTTTTAGCAACTACTTTCTTAGTCACCTTTTTAGCAACAGCTTTTTTTGGAGCTACTTTTTTAGCAACTGGTTTTTTAGTAGCAACTTTCTTAACCACCTTTTTAGCTACAGCTTTTTTAGTTACTTTTTTTGCAACTTGCTTTTTAGCAACAATTTTTTTAGCTGCCTTTTTAACAACTGCTTTCTTAGTAACAGATTTTTTAGCTGGTACTTTCGGTACAGGCTTAGAAGCTTTTTTTACTGGAGCAACTTTTACAACAGCTTTAGGAGCTTTTGCAGTTTTAGCTTTTGGAGCAATTTGTTTAACAGTTGCTTTTTCTATTTCCTTAGGTTCAGATTTCCTTACCTCTTCAATGTCATGTTTTAACTCATCAGAAATTTCGGTAGCTACCTCAAAATCATTAATAGTTAAATCTAAATGCTCAATGTCATTTTCAAGATTAGTTAATTCAATCTCAGCCTTAATAAATACAATGCGCTCTACTAAAGCACCAAAAATTGAATCAACACCACCAATTCCATTTATTGAATGAAATTTAGTTTGTTCTGAATAATATTTTTTTAATGGTAAGGTTTTATTATTGTATTCATTAACACGGTTTCTAATAATTGATTCATCTTGATCATCAGGTCTGCCAGAATCCTTCCCTCTTAATAATAAACGTTTAACTAATTCATCATTATCAACTTCTAAAGCTAACATAGCTGAAATAGCAGTTCCTTTTTTCTGCAATAAATCATCTAATGCCACAGCTTGTGCTTGAGTACGCGGAAAACCATCAAAAATAAATCCATTTGCATTAGGATTTTCATCAATTTTTCTCTCAATCATTCCAATAACTATTTCATCACTAACCAAATCACCTCTATCCATAATATGTTTAGCTTCCATTCCTAATGCTGTACCTCTAGCAATTTCGCTACGAAGTATATCACCTGTAGAAAGATGAATTAAACCATATTTATCAATTAATTTTTGTGATTGCGTTCCTTTTCCTGCGCCTGGAGGTCCGAATAAAACAATGTTTAACATGTTACTTTTAAATTAATGGTGAGTTTATTTTTTATTAGTTATTTTAATACAAATATATCTTTCATATTTCTTCCAAGACCATCATAGTCTAAACCGTATCCAACTACAAAATCATTAGGAATTTCTATACCTACATAATCAACAGGAATGTCTTTCTTATAAGCATCTGGCTTTAATAAAAAGGAAGCTACTTTAATTTGTTTTACTTCTTTTTTATTTAATAGATGAACTAACTTCTCTAATGTAACTCCAGTATCAACAATATCTTCAACAATTACAACGGTTCTTCCTTTTACTTCTTCTGTTAAGCCAATCATTTCAGTAACTGTGCCCGTACTAGAAGTTCCATGGTATGAAGCTAATTTTATAAATGAAATTTCACATTCTATTTTCACCTCTTTTAGTAAATCTGCGGCAAACATAAAAGAGCCGTTAAGTACTACCAAAAAAAGAGGTTTTTCTTTTTCTAATTCTAAATTCACTTTTTGTGCCATTACTTTTACACTTTCCAAAATTTTATCGGAAGTAATGTAAGGAACAAAGGTTTTATCTTTTAAAGTAACTGATTGCATTTATTCTTTTTCTAAAAGACAAATATAACAAAGAATTTTAGAGTATAAAGCCTTAAAACGCCTACTTTCAATATATTTTTACGCTTTTATTTCATACTCTAAATTAATATTATTTGAAAAACAACATACAAAATATGTACCTTTACCAGCTTTGAATTTAAAAAACCAACATAATCACGTAAAAGAAACCATCTTTTTATCAATTCCAATTATAATAACTCAAATTGGGCATATTGTAACGGGGATGGTAGACACTTATTTTTTAGGGAAAATAGGAAAAACAGAGCAGGCAGCATGTATTCTATCTAATAATTTATATGTTTTATTATTAGTATTTAGCATTGGCATGAGCTACGCATTAACACCCTCTATTACAGATGTACACGTTAATAATAACGAGCGAGAAAAGGCAAATTTATTTAAAAACGCCTTATTTGTAAATTTACTTGTGAGTGTATTTCTTTTTCTTATCCTCTATTTTTCTTCGCCATTACTAGCTTATATGCAACAACCAGATGATGTTGTAAAAATGGCTATCCCATTTTTTGATGTGCTCATTTTTTCGATTATTCCGGTAACACTATTTTTTGTTTGTAAACAATATGCAGAAGGCTTAAGTAACACAAAAGCTGCAATGTATATAGGAATTATTGGGAATATTATAAATGTTATTCTTAACTATGTATTGATTTATGGGAAATTTGGTCTTCCAGAAATGGGATACATGGGCTCGGCTTGGGCCAGCTTTATTGCAAGGGTATTTATGGGGGTGGCATTTTTAATTTATGTTTTTAAAAACAAAGAATTAAATTCATTTGTCATTTACTTTAAAGAGGCATTAATTACTAAGCGACATAGTTGGAGTTTGTTTAAAGATGGTTTAGCCTCTGCTTTGCAATTTACCTCAGAAGCTGCAGCATTTGTAATTGCTGGATTAATGGCTGGTGTTTTTGGTAAAGAACAAATTGACGGGCATGGTATAGCATTAAGTATGGCTGCTTTTACGTATATGTTTGCAAGTGGAATTGCAAGTACAACTACAATAAGAGTAAGTAATTTTTTATCTAACAATAATTTAATTGGAGTTAAAAAGGCAATTAATACTTCTTTTAAACTCACATTTATTATAATGGGTGCTATGGCTGTTGTATTTATTTGCTTAAATAATTTTTTACCTATTATATTTAGCAATGATGCTGAAATAATACTAATAACTTCAAACCTGTTATTATTTGCTGCCGCTTTTCAATTATTTGATGGTGCTCAAGTGGTTGCTGTTGGGGCATTAAGAGGGTTAGAAGACTACAAAGTTCCAACTTACATTATTATGATTGGGTATTGGGTAATTGCACTGCCATTATGTTATTTATTTGCTTTTACTTTTAAAATGGAAGTTTATGGCTTATGGATAGCTTTAAGTTT
>ERZ724520.886-NODE-886-length-15732-cov-5.066658_pt1 | contig 15732 bp, 4 predicted proteins | sample MGYA00376053_ERZ724520 | MGnify/ENA primary metagenome ERZ724520 (study PRJEB28724, sample SAMN07190886) | activated sludge metagenome | isolation source: activated sludge of sewage treatment plant in Hong Hong | place: USA: Christiansburg, Virginia | collected... | reverse complement strand
TACCTAATAATTTTAAAATTATTTTTGATAAGCCAGGGGAAATGCCTACTCAAGCCCCAATAATTCCTAATCCAGCACATACCAATAGAAATGCCTTAAAACATGGGTTCACTATGATTAATGGAAATGTAGGTATGCCTTCATTTGTTGCTGATTCTCTATCTGTAGGAGGTTCTGCTGTAAATTATGCATCAATTGTTTATGGAGGATTTGGAGCAACTCCATGCATGAGTACATTTGAAAGTACTGGTGATCCATGGAGTGTTAATATATCTAATATAGCTTCAGAAGTTCCAAGTCATTATGATATGAGATCTGAATATTTTGTTGTTGATTGGGAGCCAGGAGCTGGTGTTCCTAGCGCACTTTATAGTTCTGATATTGATATATGGAATGCATTTCATGCAAGCCCTTATTTGCCAAGTACTTTAATTGGTATGCCCTCTACAGCTGCAACAGCATTTGCATGGGAGTATAAATTACAGGTGAGACGTGTTATAGGTGAATTTTTTCATGTTGCAAAAATGAATATGAGGCCTGGAACAATGAGATCATTATGGCATGTATCAAATAGAAGTTCTATTGGTTATTGGGCTGATGATGGTCGTTATGCAAATTGGTCTGCGGCTGTTGCTGCAGCTGCGGTAGACCAGACATCTATTTATTTTAATTCCGATCCAAATCCGCAAAATAATTGGGGGCTTTCAATTAATGCTTCAAATCCTGCTCCATATTATTTCAAAAATCCTGAAAGTACTAATCCTTGGCAGGGTGTTGGTGGAGATGCCTATGTAACTTATCAATTAATGCAAATTGAGGCTCAGCGTATTACTAATGGAAGTGATTTAATTATTCCATGTTTATGGAATAAGTATGAATCATTTGAAGGATTTTATAAAGAGCCAATTACACCTTATATGGCAGAGGCTCAAGTTATTTTTCCTTTAATGGCAGGAGCTGACGGATTATGGTTTTGGGGTGAGAATTACGCAGATTTTACAGATTGTAGTGCGCCATTTATTGGAGCAATGGGAATGACATCTTATTGTAGTTCCTTAGCTCCTCGTTTTAGAAATGCAACTGGTTATACTGATGCCTCTTTAAGTACTGAAAATGGACCTTCACATCCAGTTCAAACAGAAGATCCATACGAACATATGGTTAATGCATTATGGAGGCTTTCGCAATATAACCACATTTGGACTGACGGTGGAGGAGCTTATGAATTAGTAAAACCTTCTGATGCTTTTACAACATACCGCCAACCAGTTTGGAGAGGAGTTAGAAATGGATGTAAAATATTAATTGCTGCTCATAATCCTGCTTGCCCTGTAAGCACACCAAGTGCTGTTACAACAATTACAGTATCATTTACTGGTTCTGGTTACTCTTGGTCGCAAGCTATAAATTTAACTGGTCGTGAAGTATATTTATGTGAATTTGATATGGGTGGTTGCTCAAGTAGTGCATGCACTAGTGTTGTTGGATGGGGCACTCCAACTATTAAAACTTGTGCTGGTATAACTACTTACACAATTAATTCTACAGGCGGGCCTACTGAGTTTTCAAGTGATGGAACAACTTGGCATTCTGCAATTGCAGGAACAACAAATACCTTTACTTATTCTGCTCCAAGTACCACTGCATGTGTTAGTTTTTGGATTAGACCTACTGGTTGTACAGATGTTTCAAAAGTTGTTTGGGGATGTTACATTGGATCAGGTACTCCATGTATTACTACAGATGTAAATAATTTCCAAAGTATCGTTTCAAATATTTCATTGTTCCCAAATCCTGCAAAATCTGAAATAAATATTTTAGGGATTATTAAAGATGATTTAAAAGAAATTGTAATAAAAGATTTATTAGGAAGGGAATTAATGAAGCAATTTAGTTCAACAAATGTAAACATCGAATCATTGGCAGCTGGTAATTATTTTATTGAAGTTATTGCAAAAAACAGCATTAGTAAAACATTACGATTTGTAAAAGAGTAAAAATTTAATTACTTAATATATTAAGTGATATTGAGTTTACTAGAAATCTTAAAAACGTTTGATGTCAATAGATTTAGAAGCATTTTTGTTTTTAAGAATTAGTTCAAAATAAAATGAATGAATTCCATTTTATACATTAGATTAAAATAACTTAACCATACTATTATGAAAAATAAAATCAAAATTGTTCGTGCTATAAGCACTTTATGCTTATCACTATTAAGTCTATTTAGTTTTGCCCAAACTCCAGAATGGACTTGGATGAATGGAAATCAGTATAGTTTTGTACTTGCTGGAGATATTTATGGTTTATCTGCTACTTATATAGACCAAGGAAATTATAACTCTGCAACACATCCAGGTAATACTGAACATTGTGTGGGATGGACAGATTTGCAGGGAAATTTTTGGGTTTATGGAGGACAAGCTATTAATGATGCTCCTGGGTGTTGTACTGGTTTTTCAAATAGTATGTGGAAGTACAAGCCATCATTAAATCAATGGGCTTGGGTAAAAGGTAATAGTTATAGGGCACCTAGTGGACCTTCATACCCAAGCTTTTGTGCCGGACCTCAAGCTAATTACGGAACAGTTGGTGTTGCTAATTCAACTAATGATGTAGGAGGAAGACGTTCTTCCTCTTCTTGGACAGATTTATCTGGTAATCTGTGGTTATTTGGAGGTAGTTTACAAGTTACAGATGATGGATCAGGTAGCTGGTCTATGCATTATTTTAATGATTTATGGAAATTTGTGCCTTCAACAACTTCTAATTCTGGAGTTTGGACATGCATGAAACGAACAAATAATAATGCTCCATACTATTGGGATGATGATGGAAATGTATCTCCAACTGATGGCGACCCTACTAATGATATGCCTGGAGCTCGAATGCGCGCCAAACAATGGATAGATGCGAATGGTGATTTATGGATGTTTGGTGGTGCTAAAAATTATATTTATGGCGGTGGAGGAAATTTGTATCATACTGATATGTGGAAATTTAATATTGCTTCTAATAATTGGTCATTAGAAAATGGTAGTGTAGCCTATGATTTAAATGAAGTAAGAGGTTCAGTTGGGGTGTTTAATTCTAGTTATCACCCTGGTTCAAGAATAGATTTTATTTCATGGACTAGTAAAGATGGAAGGTATTTATGGTTATATGGTGGAACTAGAGCAGGTGTTTTAGGCTTGCCAACTAGTAATGCTCATACTTATGCAGATATGTGGTGCTTTGATACACAAATTAAACAATGGGCGTTTATGGGGCCAAATGATAATGTAGGAATAAGTGTTGTACCAACATATGGTACTAAAGGTGTTTCAAATATTAATAATGATCCTGGTTCAAGAGATGGTTCTATGAGTTGGGTTGATGATGATGGAAATTTTTGGTTATTCTCAGGATTAAGTTATGATGGGATTTGGCTTGGAGGTGGAGCATATGTTAATCCAGTAAGAACACAAGATGTTTGGAAATTCACATTTGATGGACCAGGATTATTGACTGGTAAATGGGCATGGATGGCAGGGCCTGATATTTCTACAAAAGATGGCTATCCAACTTATAATACAACATTTGGAGTTCCAGATATTAATGCATTACCAGGTGCAGTAAATGGTGGCGCAAGTTTCAAAGATGCAAATAACTTATATTACTTTGGAGGATGGGGATTTGGTAAGGCATCAACAGGAGGAGAAGCTGGAGATTTATGGAAATTAACAATTCCTACTAGTTCATGTGTTGCTCCATCTGCTCCCTCTTTAGCATCAACATCAACATCTGCTTGTGTAACATCGCCAGCTACACTAACTGCGGTAGGTTGCGCAGGTGGAGTAATTTCTTGGAATACAGGAGCAACAGGTAGTAGTATTGTTGTTACAAGTGCAGGAAGTTATTTTGCAAATTGTACTGTTGCAGGATGCACAAGCTCTAATACTACTTTTAATATCTTATCATGCACGTCAGGTACAACTAGTGCCTGTTCATATTCTGTAAACTGGGGTTCTGGAGGTGTTACCACCTGTTCTGGAACAACCACATTTACATTAATTGCAACTGGAGGTTCTGCAGAATTTTCAACAAATGGTTCTACATGGTTTGCATCAAACTATGGAGTTAATAGCTATACATTTGCTATACCATCAACTACAAGTTGTGTTAGCTTTTGGTGTCGTCCAACTGGTTGTTTAACTCCTAGTTATGTTAAGTGGGGCTGTTATATTGGGAATGGACCAATTGCTTGCCCAACTATTACAGTAAGTCCATGCACTTATACTGTGGGGTGGGGAACTTCAAATCATTCTACATGTGCTGGAATTACTACATTTTCAATGACAACAACTGGTGGTCCAACTGAATTTTCAAGTAATGGAACAACGTGGAATTCTGCAATTGCCGGAACTACAAATACTTTTACTTATTCGGCTCCAAGTACAACAGCTTGTGTTAGTTTTTGGATAAGGCCAGCAGGTTGCACAGATGTATCTAAAGTTGTTTGGGGATGTTATACTGGTGCAGGATACCCATGTTTACTTCCTACAGGAATAGAGTCTCAAGAAGCATATCTTTCTTCTATTTCAATTTATCCTAATCCATCTAAAAGTGAAGTAAATATTTTAGGTGTAACAAAAGATGAAGTAAAAGAAATTGTTGTAAAAGATATTTTAGGAAGAGAATTAATTAAACAAATTAATTCTACTAGTTTAAATATAGAATCTTTAGCAAATGGTAATTATTTTATTCAAATTATTACTATAAATAATATGAGTAAAGTATTACGATTTGTAAAAGAGTAAACCTATTAAATTTTATTAAGCAATTTAAAAAAACATAGTTATGAGAAATATAAAAAGTATAATAGTAACAATATTGTTTATTCAACAGTTATCACATGCGCAATCGCCACAATTTGTTGGATTTATGTCGGGGTATCCGTTTTCCGATTTAGAAAGAACCAAAATTTCTATGACAAGAGCTGTAAATGCTGGTGCATCATTAGTTGCTTTTGATTTAGAGGTTAAGGCTTTATCAATGAATTATAATGATTTTTTATTAGGCACAGTAAATTGGACTCAGTTTGATAATTTAGTAAATCATATAAATTCATTATCAGGTTGTAATAAAGTTGCTGTTAGAATTGTGATTGGTTATTCAAATGTAGGTGGTCAAATACCCTATTTAGAAATGGGTGGACAAGTTCCCCTAATTGGTTCGAGTGATGTAATGAGAGATCAATGGGGGAATCCATGTATGAGTAACTGGAATATTGTTTCTTCACCTTCTTTTGCAAAAGCGTCAACTACAAATAGAATTAAAAATGTTGTCCATATAATTACTCAGAGATTGCATAGTATTTTAGGCTCTAAGTTATATTGGATTTCAACAACAACTAGTGGTGCTTATGAGTCGGAATTTTCACTTTCAAATAATGCGAGTCATACAGATGCAGCTGGCTATTGGATAAATGATGGAGGAGATTACGCTTGTCGTTTTGATTATCATCCTGATAATATCGCTCAGTTTTATCCATGGTTACAAAGTAAGTATTGCTCAGATATTAGTGCATTAAATACTGCATATGGCACATCTTACACATCATTTACTTCTGTTGCTGTTCCAATGGTTCCGGCTACTACTATTAATACCTCTAGCGAAACACAAATTCGTACTATGTTTTCAACCGTACAAGGAAGAGATTGGTATTATTTTAACTCAGAACAACAAGTTAATTTTTGGAGTCAACTTAAATCAGAAATAAAATCTATTTCTCCAAGTATAAAATTTTGTGTTGAAAATGGTGGAACTGCAGATAATTTATCAATATTACGAGGTAATTTCAACACGCCAGAAATTAATACAATAGCTGAGGTTGTTAAACCTGGTCAAGCTGGCAGAGATTGGTTTGATAACCGCTTAATAGGTGGTGATATAAGTGCTACAAATTTTACAATTAAAAGACAAGTTGAAGTGAGCGAGTATGATGTTGTTAACCAAGCTGGTATTACAGATCCAGTAGCAGCAAAAAATATAATGCGAACTCATGCAATTTACAATTATAAACTAGGAAACGAATGTGTTATTTTTATTGGAGATACTGCAACTAATTTTTTTGTAAATACCTTAGCATTAATTTCTGAAATTAATTCAGTATTAAATACTACTGGTTATGGATCGGTAAATGTTGTGGGGAGTTACACGGCTTCAGTTAATGATTTGATTAGTAATTACAGCTCATTAGTTTCTACTTATAATACAATTAAACCATCAAGTTTTAATGATATATTACATTATTATTTAACTCCTCCAACTTGGTGTTCCTCAGGAACGGCATGTTCAGGTTCTGTTAATTGGGGTACACCTAGCAATTCTACATGCGGAGGAATTACAACTTTTTCTATTAATACTGTTGGTTCTCCAACAGAATTTTCAAGTGATGGATCCACTTGGCTTCCAGCTAATTTTGGGACTACAAATACATTTACTTATTCAGTTCCAAGTACAACTGCATGTGTTAGTTTTTGGATTAGACCAGCTGGCTGCTCAGATGTATCTAAAGTTGTATGGGGATGTTATACAGGTGGAGGCTATCCATGCTTAATGTCAACAGAAATTAATGATGTAAGTAAATTTGAAAACTATATTTCACTTTTCCCAAATCCATCAAAATCTATAATAAATGTATTAGGAATATCTAAAGATGATGTTAAAGAAATTATTGTTAAAGATATATTAGGAAGGGAACTAAAGAAACAAAGTTATACTACTACTGTAAATATAGAATCTTTAACAGCTGGTAATTACTTTATTCAAGTTGAAACGAAAAATAATACAATTAAAACTTTACGATTTGTGAAAGAGTAAAAGCACAATTTTATAACTGTATATTGCAGAATGTGATTACGAGGAATTTAATGATTTCGCAAATTGGATAGAGTTTAGGAAACTATGACAATATTATAAGTTAAATGTGTTTATCTAAAAGATTTATTGTTTAACAAGTATAGAGTAGATTTTAAAACAAAATCTAGTTGATGATTGTAATAGTTAAATAGAATTAAATGAAATGAATCACTTAGTTTACTAAGTGATTCATTTCATTTAGAATACGTTGTAAAGTCTTTAAATATAAGGTTTTTCAAAGACTTAAAGTTAGTTGTATTTTTTATTTGAGCATCATTATTAATTAGTTATTTACTTTTAAGGAATATTAATATTTTAAAATATGAAAAAATTAAATCTAATATTAGCATTGATAATTTCAACAATTTCATTTGCTCAAATAAATTTTGAATCTACTACTTGGAATCAAATAAAGGCAAAAGCAAAAAAAGAACATAAGCTCATTTTTGTGGATGCTTATACAAGTTGGTGTGGTCCTTGTAAATGGATGGCTAAAAATGTATTTACAAATGATACAGTTGCCCAATATTTTAATAGCCATTTTATTAATGCCAAACTAGATATGGAAAAAGGAGAAGGACTTGAAATTGCAAAACAATATACTGTCCAAGTATATCCTACTTATTTATTTCTTGATGGTGATGGGACTTTAATACACCGTGCAGTAGGTGCATGGTATGCTTCTTTTTTTATTCAATATGCTAAAGATGCTGAAAATCCTGAAAAACAATTAAGAACGTTTGATTTAAAGTATAATTCAGGAAACTGGGATGCTCAATTTTTAAAAACGTATTTATCATTGTTAAACGAAATTGGATTAAGGAAGGATGTACAAATCAAATTGGCAACCTATTTATTAAAACAAAAGGAAAGTGATTTTATAATTCCGGAAAATTGGGATTTGATCAAGATTTTTTCAAACAATCATAATTCGAAAGAGTTTAAGTATTTAGTAAGTCATAAAAATGAATTTGATAAAAAGTATGGAGAAGAAATTATTGATAAAAAAATATATAATGTATATGACAATGCATTTATGACTTTTATTAATAGTAAAACCCTCGATACTCTTACCTTTAACAAGATAAAATCAGATGTATTGAAAACAAGTTTTAAAAACAATGGCAAACTTATTTTTAACGCTGAATTAAGATATTATGAGTTAATAGAAGATTATAATATGTATTCAAAAACTGCAAACACATATGTTACTTCCTATGAAGTTAATCCATATGACTTAAATAATATTGCATATGTTTTTTATGAACACATTACAGATACGGATTTACTCAAAAAAGCCGAAGAATGGGCGAAAACAGCAGTTGATAAACAAAAAAATGACCCGTACTTTATTGATACATACGCTTGTTTATTATTTAAAAATAATAAAAAACAAAAGGCTTTGGAATTAGAACAAACAGTACTTGAAATTATTAAGAAAAACCCCAATGATTATGCGTCAACTTTTGTTGCTGACGTTGAAAAGAATATTTCAAATTGGAAAAAGTAATGGCTTAAACAAATTAACTAAATGTTTAATTTGATTATTAATTGAATTGTATTAAGTAGTATTATTAGTATTTATTGTATTTGTAATTTTATAAATCACTTAATATATTAAACAGTTACATTTCCTGTGATAAGTCTATTTTATTAGTTTTTAAAGGGTATTTGAAGTGTTTTAAATGTTTAATTTTTTTTGTTTAATTGTTCAAATTATTTAAGGTTACTATTTTAGATATATATACTTTGTGAAGTATAGTTTAATTAATTATTACTAAAATTTTGAAAATGAAATTATCTAAACACTCTTTAAGCCAAAAATTTAGCATATTGATTTTTATTTTTTTATTTCAACTATCAAAAGCGCAACCTTGCAAAGATGGCAATGAGGTTATTTCTACACCAGACGTGGTTTTTAATAGATATACTACACTTAATCAAACTTCACTAGCTGGAAATTCATCAATTGTTGTAGGAAATATATTTGATTTATCGGCAAGTGCTATTCCAGGTGGAGTTAATAATCCTTATACAACTGGAAGTTTAAGTCCATTTGATTTACTAATGATTATTAAAATACAAGGAGCAAGTATAAATAATACTAATACTAATTTATATGGAGATATTACTAGTTACAATGGCGTTGGGCAATACGAATTTGCAGAAGTATTATCTATTTCTGGAAACACTATAACATTAGTGTCTCCAACTATAAACTCATATAATGTTTCTTCAACAGAAAGAGTTCAGGTAATTCGAATTCCGAGGTTAAATGGTTTAATAGTTAATTCTGGTGCATCACTAACATCTTTAGCATGGGGTGTTTCTGGAAATATTGGTGGAGTTGTTTCTGTAGAAACTTCTGGAAATATATTAAATGATGGTTTAATTACTGTTAAAGGTAAGGGTTTTAGAGGTGGTAAATTTGATTTGTTATCTGGATCTGGTTATGGAATTACTGATTATATAAATAACACTAATTTTGCAGGTGCCGAAAAAGGGGAAGGGATTGCTGGATTTCAGACTGACTATGATGCAATTGGTGGTAGGTACTGTAAGGGTGCTCCAGCAAATGGAGGAGGAGGAGGTAATGCTCATAATGCTGCAGGAGGTGGTGGTTCAAACGCAGGAAGTTTAATAGGATATACTGGTAATGGTATACCTGATATTAGCAATCCTACTTGGATTCCAATTTGGAATTTGGAATCACCTGGATTCTCTTCTACAACATCTCCTGGTGGAGGCCGAGGAGGATATTCATTTGGGAACTCGGCAAGTATTACATCTGATGCACCTGGTAATCCAGTTTGGGGTGGTGATAGTAGGAGAAGTGAAGGTGGTTTTGGAGGAAGGCCGTTAGATAATGTTAGTGATACTAGGTTGTTTTTTGGAGGTGGAGGTGGTGCTGGTGATGATGATGATTTTGGCGGTGGTGAAGGGGGAAGCGGTGGAGGGATAATCTTTTTAGTATCAAGAGGTACAATTAGTGGCACTGGTCAAATTGTTGCTGATGGTGAAAAAGGGGGAGATGCTATACCAATTACATTTAATGATGCTCCTGGAGGCGGAGGTGGTGGCGGAAGTATTGTCCTATTATCTCAAGTTAGTATAAATGGAATTTCTATTAGTTCAATTGGTGGAAATGGAGGTAATCAAATTGTGCCAGGTGGCGTAGAATGTGAAGGCGGCGGCGGTGGCGGCGGTGGCGGTTATATTAAAACTACAACAACTTCTGTTTTAAGAAATAATAATGGTGGTGTTAATGGAACTTCTAATTCGCCATCTGTGTCTTCTTTTCCCCAAAATGGTGCTACATCTGGAGCAGTAGGTAATTTAGTTAATAATACCGCTTTTATTTTTGATTTTTTATCAGTGGATTTAGCATTAGCGGTTATTGAAAATACTGGGCCTTTTTGTATAGGTAGTATTAAATCATATACTTTTGTAGTTTCTAATGTTTCGGAATGTATTGCCGCAACTAATGTTACAGTAACTATACCTTCTCCTAGTGGAGTTTCAATTTCTGGTAGTTCAGCAAGCATGGGTACTTTTACCTCTCCATTTTGGACTATCCCATCTTTAGCAGCTGGTGCATCTGCTACATTGACAATTACTGGTTCAATCATAGCTACTAGTATTTCTTCAACTACAGCAAGCGTTAGATCATCATCAACAGAATATGTTTTAATTAATAATTCTGTTGTAACCAATTCTTCAACAGTTAGTACAGTCACAATTAATGTATCTTCTTCTCCGTCGTTTTTTTGTTTAGGTAGTTCTTCAACACTAACTGCTACTGGAGCGTTAACATATACTTGGAGTCCTTCAGCTCTTATAGGTTCAAGTATTGTTGTTTCACCTTCAGTAAATACTACATATACAGTTACAGGAACAAATATTAATGGTTGTATAGATACAAAGACACTGTCTGTTATTGTAAATGCATTACCTACACTTACTATTAGTCCAATATTTTCGACAATTTGTGTAGGTTCAATAACTACTTTGATTATTTCTGGTGCATCAACATATACATGGAGTACAGGATCGCATGCAACAAATATTACAGTTGGTCCTAGTGTAACTAGTACATATTCTGTTAGTGGCACAAATACGCTTGGTTGCATAAACACTGCTACAGCTTTAGTAACAGTAAATCCATTGCCTGCACTTACTATAACACCAACTTCAACAAATGTATGCGCAGGAAATTCAACTATATTGTCTGCAAGTGGAGCATCTTCTTATACATGGAATCCATCGGGAATTGTGTCTTCAAGTATTTCAGTTTCACCAACTGTATCAACAACTTATACTGTAATAGGTATAAATGCTTTTGGTTGTATAAGTTCTAGAACCATTACAGTTAATGTTAATTCAATTCCTACGTTGACGATTAGCCCAATATTTTCTAGTATTTGTATTGGTTCTATTACAACATTATTAATATCTGGGGCAGCAACTTATACCTGGAGTACAGGTTCTAACGCTACAAATATAACTGTTGGACCAACTGTAACTACAACGTATTCTGTATCGGGAACAAATTCAAATGGATGTGTAAATACTGCAACAGCTTTGGTTACTGTAAATGCTTTACCAACTATTACAATTTCTCCTTCACCAATTATTTTATGTAGTGGTAGTTCAGGAGTTTTAAATGCTATTGGCGCATTATCATATACTTGGAATCCATCTGGAATTATTTCAAATTCAATTTCTGTATCGCCATCGGTCTCTACAACTTACTCGGTAATTGGAGAAAATAGTTTTGGATGTAAAAATACTCAAACTGTAAATGTAATTGTAAACTCTCTGCCAAGTTTAACTATTAATCCTATATTTTCCAGTATTTGTGTAGGTTCTATAACAACCTTATTAATTTCAGGAGCTTCAACCTATACATGGAGTAATGGGTCAAATGCTACTAATATTACTGTAAGCCCAACAGTAACTACAACATATTCTGTTACTGGAACAAATAGTGTTGGTTGCACTAATACAGCAACGGCATTGGTAACAGTAAATAATTTGCCTATAGTAAATGCTACACCAATTTCTTTTTCAGTTTGTAATGGAAGTGCAACTATTATTAATGCAAGTGGTACCGCTGTATCATATACTTGGAATCCTTCTGCAGTTGTTAGTAATTCAATATTAGTATCACCTACTGGTATAACTGTTTACACTCTAAGTGGGACTGATATCAATGGTTGCGTGAATTCAAATACTACATCAATAGGTATTTATCCTAGTTCATTAGTTAGTATTTCAGTACCATCTAATACTATATGTATTGGAAATTCTGTAACATTAACTGCAATTGGAGCAGTATCTTATACTTGGATACCAAGCTTATTAGTTAGTCCATCAATTACTGATAGTCCTATTATAAATACTACATATACATTAAATGGGATTGATATAAATGGATGCTCAAATACTTCAACTACATCAATTTACGTGAGTCCTTTACCAAGTGGTACATTCACATGCAATTTAAATATGGGCTGTGCACCATTAAAAGTTGATTTCTTAGCATCTTCTACAAGTATTGGAGATACTTATCAATGGGAATTTATTAATCCTTTAACTGCATCAGGAAATTCAGCTTCGTTTATATACAATAAAGATGGCTCTTATGATGTGAAGTTAACAATTACTAATTCACTTGGTTGCTCAGCAACAATTATAAAAACCGGTTATATAATAGTTTACCCTCAGCCAATTGCTCAATTTTATGCTGTTCCACCTACAAATTCAGTATTAGATCCTAATATTAATTTTGTAAATACATCATCATTAGCTACGTCATATTACTGGGATTTTGGAGATCCTACTTCAAGTTTTAATAATTCAACTTTAACTAACCCATCACATTTTTACGAAACAAGTAATTTGTACGAAGTTAATTTAGTGGCTACTTCTATTAATGGTTGCTCAGATACGGCAAGAATTCAAGTTGAAATTACTCCTGAATTTGTTGTATATATACCTAATACATTTACTCCTGATGAAAATAATGTAAATGATATTTTTTATGTATATGGAATTGGGATTGACGAAGAAAATTATAAAATGAGAATTTTCGATAGATGGGGAGAATTAATTTATTTCTCTGATGTTTTTAAAAAAGGATGGAATGGAATAGATAAAAATGATGCAATTTGTAAGCAAGATGTATATACCTATAAAATAGAAATTTTTGATTACAAAGGTGTTAAACATGATTATGTTGGTCATATTAATTTAATTAGATAACGCTTAATATATTAAGTAATTAATTAATTATTATATTATATAGAGTGTTGTTTTTATTGGTATTTTGATATACTCGATAAATAATTCACATTTTTTTATTTTAAGTTTTTGTTAAATATTATCAATTTTACTCTTAAGTATAATACATTAAATAAATTATTATGAAATCAATACTAAATAAATCAAAAGTTATAAATCTAAAATTGTCTTTTTTATTTTTAGTTATTCTATTTGCATTTAAAAATAATAGTTTAAAAGCACAACTTTTAACTATGCAAGTTGATGAGGGAAGTCGTTTTTTTGTTGTTGGTGGGTTTAAAAATACAAATTTTGCTTGCATCCCGGGCTTAACATGGGGAGTAGATTCTCCAATACCGTCTGGAGTTACGGCTATTCTAACTGTTGATGGTGTTAATCATCCAATTTCAATTGCAAAATCTTTAGCAGTTTTATATTCAGGTAATGTAGCATTTCAACTCCCATCAACTTTAATTTTAACTGCTAGTAATGTAATATCTTTCAGTTATACAAATACTACATATACCTGCACTCCATCACCACCTTACACAACTTCGGTTACTTCAGCATTTACTGGAACATCTAATCCACGTCCTGTAAACTTTACGCTAGCTCCTAGTTCGCTAAGTTGTACTGTTTCATCTACATTAACCCCTAGTTTTAATGAATGGTATCAAGCTTATCAAAGTACTTACCCAGTTTCATCACTTCCTGGCCCACCTATTAATGTTTTTAAACTAACAAAGGATGGCATACCTGTAACAGCATCAGATTATACAACTACTAGTGGTGCTCTTAGCTGTACTTCAGGAACATTAACTTCGTTGACAACTGATGCTACCGAAATTAAATCAGTTACAAATAAAGCAATGCCTACTAATTTAAAATTAAAAGTACTATTAGATAGATATACGACCTTGACTTTAGGATATGTTACAATTGTTTTTGCATCTTATTATGAAGGTTCGACTGCTTATGTTTACAGATATGCTGATGCATTAAATGGGATTTCAGAATCGCCAATTCCTTCTGCACCTTTTACAGGAAATGTTGGAGATGAAATGGAGATTAATAGTTTATATGATCGTTACGAATTAAAGGTAAATGGTGTTTTATTTAAAACAATTTATAAAAATATCACGCTAACAACTTTACCATTAGGAACTTCTGGCTCTTTATCAACATACACATTACATCCAAACGATAATACAGTTTGGTCACTTCCTACTTCTCCTGGCACATACTCTATAATTGCTGAAATGGGAAATTTAAAATATTTAAATATTTTTACTGTAACTCCAGTGCCATTAATAACTGGACCTACAGCAACTGCTATTTGCAGTGGTAATGCTTTAAATTATAATATTACAAGTAGCACGCCTTCATCTTATAATTGGATAAGTAATAATAATGTTAATACAAATGGTGAGAGTTTAACATTGCAAACTACATCAACTATTAATAACAATTTAACTAATCTAACTTTAAGTCCGCAAAATTTAGTTTATACAATAACTCCAACCTCTAGTTTTGGTTGTATTGGTAATCCTTTTAGTTTTTCTGTAACAGTCAACCCAACTCCCACTATAAATATTACAGGTACTAATGTTTTATGTAATGGTAGTAGTACAAGTTTACTTGCAAATGGAGGTAGTTCTTATTTATGGAATACTACTTCAACTTTAAATCCATTAATTGTTTCACCAAGTTCAACAACTAGTTATACTGTTACTGGTACTGATGCAAATGGTTGTGTTAATTCAAAATCAATTTCTGTAACTGTAAATCCATTGCCAAATGTAAATTTTGCTTTTAATAATGATTCATTATGTGTTGGTGGTTGTGTAACTTTTACAAATAATAGTAACGTTATAGGTGATGTCATTACATCATATAATTGGAATTTTGGTGATGGCGGAACATCATCTGTAATTGATCCAACGTATTGCTTTCCAAATTCAGGAACATATACAGTCTCATTATCCGCTACAACAAATAATAGTTGTACAGCTACATTTATGAATACTGCAAGTCCAATTACTATTAGTAGCTTTGCTAATGCAAATTTCGATTTTTCGCCAACCTCTCCAATTGATTTAGGTAGCGTTGTTAATTTTTTAAATAGTTCAACAAATAGTTCTTCATTTTATTGGGAGTTTGGTGATGGTTCTAATTCTAATATGATTGATCCAAGCCATTCCTATGATAATATTGGAACATATGCTGTTTCTTTAATTGCTTATAATGGAAAAGGCTGTAATGATACATTAATCAAATCTCTTGATATTAAAAATCCCATATTTATTCCAGAAATATTTACTCCAAATGGCGATGGTATGAATGATTTCTTTGTAATTAAAGGAATTGAAAGTTTTCCAAATAATACATTAAAAATATTTAATCGATGGGGAAATATAGTTTTCGAAAAAGATAGTTACAAAAATGATTGGGATGGAAAAACTCTTCTTAATGGTAAGCTTGGTGCTGAACGTTTACCAGCTAGTACATACTTTGTAATATTCAATTTTGGCGATAATAAAACCAAAG
>ERZ724520.885-NODE-885-length-15733-cov-5.373708_pt1 | contig 15733 bp, 12 predicted proteins | sample MGYA00376053_ERZ724520 | MGnify/ENA primary metagenome ERZ724520 (study PRJEB28724, sample SAMN07190886) | activated sludge metagenome | isolation source: activated sludge of sewage treatment plant in Hong Hong | place: USA: Christiansburg, Virginia | collected... | reverse complement strand
AAAAGGATTATTTATTTTATTAGATGGCAACTTAGTTTAACGGTTCCTCCTACTACCGCGCCAACCCCTTCTACCAACAAGGCTATCTTCCCGATAGCGCACTCAAAAACAGAAAATCGCCCTCTTTTATGGTCGAACTACCACAGGGCAACCAATTTTTCTAACCCACCAATAAAAAACATTTCCAAAGAGTTGGCTACTTTTCCACCATTGCCGAAGAAGCAGTCATCAGCAACGACCCAACCAACTCCCCCGCAAGAGACAAACAGTACTTCCGCAGTCTGAATGTCGAAGACATCGAAGGCGCATCCACCAACACCCTCATCAGTAAAGCAGTCAAGAACAGGACCAGGGCCAAATAACAACTGGCAATGAGACACAGAGAAGAGGCAGAATAGTAGGAGCGTCAAAAACGGGCCTATTTCCAAAGAATGCAGGATGAGAATAAACGAATGGAAGCTTTGGCCAAAATGAAGCCACAGAACCAGCCTAACTATCACGAAAAGGTCATGAAAATGAAGACTGAGGAAAGCGACCAATTCGCTTCCCCAAAAGCGTAAATAAAAGAACAAACTGAAGCCGAGTAGTTTCATAATAAAAAATATTCAGACTATAACTCGGAACTTCAGAAAACTGAAAACTAAATTAAATAACTAGAACAACAACTTAGATTAAAAAATTATCAAGAGTCCAACCAACTCAGAAAAGACTACGCGAGTATGCCCTCCAATCAGAATAGAAATCAATACTACCCCCAAAATGAGATCAAAAACATTCAATTAAATGAACAAAAAAATGGCCAAAAATCATATCATCAACAATACTAAAACAAAGCCCACTCACCAATCGATCAGTATCGACAACCTGAGGCCCGCCATTCCTATCGATAGTATAATCATAATCAATTACAACCTTAGATCGAATCCAATCAGATCGAAACCAAGATTAGTCCCGTCCCCAACAGGCAGTATTCTGGAAATCTATAGCCCATGAACAAAGTAAGATCCTATACGACCCAAGAACCAGGTAGTGGCGATGCTCCTATGTTCCAAGAAGAGGGGAAAGAAGCAATGGTAAACCGTGGTTAGTAGTTCGTGGAGTAGCAGAGGTTTCGGTTGGCCAAACAAACCCGCTAGCAGCATCGTCGGATCAACCCCACCTACCTCTCTTACGGCAGCGCATCAATCGGATTAGCAGGTCGGAACATCGTCGGCTACTGAGTGTTCGGGAAATTAAATATTTGTTTATATAATTGGATAAAAATTCGTTTGAGGTGTAATTGGTATTTTATTGTTTTTATAATTTATTTTAGCACACATTCTATTATTATATTAACACTCACTTATCATCAATATATTATAAACTTCCCTCACCCACACCCACCTTTTTGGCCACTCTCCAGGCATCGACACTCCCAAAATTCATCAAATCAGGCCGTTCCAAGAAGAAAAATATTATAGATCGGCTGAAACAAAATATTTTCAATCTTGCTTGAATTTGGACACTAAAGCCTATATTCCATTTCAAAAACGCATCCCTTCTCCAACCACACCACCTTTTCTATAACGAAATATACCTTCTGACTCAGAAATTTGCATTAATGTCACTTGCTCCAAAAGAAGCGTTATCCTCCAACCTTGAGAGGTCAAGCCAGCATTCTCCAAGTTCTAAAGAAAAATTTAATAAAAAAAGTAAGAGTAATGAAAGCCAATACAAAAACTTGAAAAACTTAATTGATTATATATTTATTTATTACTTCAAATTATAGCAGCATGCATTTTCAAAACAATCAACCATACTAATCGACTCTTATCTTCTCCCAACAACTACTAGTTCCCTACTATAGTCTTCATAACTTTCAATATCAAATTATTCCCAATTATTCTATTTATACTATATTCCCAAATCAAATCCTTCAAAATTAATCACTCAACCTCTCCCAAGAACAACCTACCGACCCCTCCCCAAAAATAGTCGAAAATACAGTACTTAAGACAGATTTGAACAAACTGATCAAAAAACAGAACAAAAAAAAGGTACCAAGTTTTTAGAAGAATCTCAACACAGAAATGAAGTTCAATCAGAAGGAAGGGAGAAACGTACTATCAAACCTCCTTAGGATTTTTCTCAAAAATCTGTTTTAACTTCGGAAATTTGAATCACAAATAGCTTCTATTATAAACAAACACCGCATTAATATAACCAAAGATTAATTTATTACCTGGATTGCCGGTTTCAGTATCAACTATAAAAACTATATCAAAGTCAATGCCGTCAAACGCATCCTTGCCTCCCGCAGCCAACCCCAATACGTCTTTATTTTAAAAATTTTACTCTCGCAATTTGCTCAGTAACTCGGCATAGTCCACTGCCTCACTTCTAAAAGACTTTAAAACAAGTAATCGATGAGAATGCATCTGGTAGGGCTCAGGCAACTTAGATTATTTGTTTTTCAATGAGAAATCAATGTTTCTTGATCTTCATCCGCTTGTCATTTATTAAATCAATATTAGCCACTAATCAATAATTTTGATTGCAAAAATTATCACATGGAAAGGATATTTAATGAATTAAAACCTCCATTAATTAAATAACTCACATTTATTTTTTGCTAGCGATTTGTTATAAGCTAATTATATGTCGCAAAGCATTTAAGACAAAGATAAAAAAATAGCAGATCTCCGCTCACTTCTCACCCAAGCCAAGTCCAAAATATAGTAATACAAATCTCAACTCATTCAAAAAGTAATCAGCCGTAAATACAGGAAAAAGAAACATAGGAACTCAAAAAACATTTCGAGAAAAGTAAAGTTTAATCTAAACAGAAATCAAATTGCTCTAAGGCGATTCGTAGAACATCATCAAACAGTACTAGTAACGATTGCTACGATACCAAAAATCGCTGGAAGAGGGCAATCAGCTCATCGAAAAACATCAGAAAGGCATGCAATACGCCTCCAAAAACTATTAAGAACTGATAAAAAAAATCACCAGCATCTACACCATCACCAACAAAATCTTTTTCCTCACTCCTTCCAAAGATCGAGAAAGCAGCGATGCAGTTGAATAACTATGCTAAATTTAAAAATGTAAATAATTTGTCGATAGTATGTAAAAATTCGCATAGATTTCAGATCTAGAACTCGTCACCAAAATGATTACCCTACTCGTTAAAAACAATCAGATGTCTCTCAACAAAAGGAGGGAACAGAGAATACAATTCGTCAAAAAATAAACAGTTCTACAAAAATCGATAGAGGAAGAAAAAAGCAGAAATAAAAACTTTCAAATCTAGAGTAAGTTATCTTTTTATCACAGTTGAGGCCCTAAAGAAGTAACTATCATAAATGTAAATGTTAAGATACTTAGCCGCGACAAATACGAAAGAAATGTTTAGTCAATTGCTAAAAATAAGGCCAAACTCCAATAATAAAAAACAAATTAATAGTTCGTAAAACAGTTAATAATTAAACTCATTATGGGTCCCAAAGACGCCTCCGTTATGGCCTTTGGAATTCTCTGTAAAGTCCTCAAATTTTCTGAAGAAGACGCCAAACTTTGCGAGAAAAAAATAAAATGATAGTTTTGTGAATATTAGTTATAAGTATGCCTAATCATGTCATTCGTTCTTATAAGTCTGAGTGTTGTTATAAGCATTGAAGGCTTTCTTCTTCATTTCTTCAGCCTTTAATTTATTGTACTCGTCCATTCCCTTACGCATATTTTGCAAACCTTTGTTCTTCGCCCTGTCCTGAATAACTATCGCCTTTCTTTGAGCCTACATCTGTTGAGCAAAGAGCCTCTCCTCTTCAGCCTCAAGGTCATTTTTCATATTTTTCTCCAACCTCTGTTTTTCTTGCTCTTCCAAAATTTGCCTTCTTTGGTCCTCATTCATTCCCTTCCAATGATAGGGCAATACTCGATTTCTACCAAGAAAAGACTGACACGTTTGCTGAATCACTAAAAAGGTACTGTATTTTCAGTGTAAAAGTCATGACCAGTTACGTACTCGATATGATTAAGTTTTTACTGAGTGGCCAACTACCTGTCCAAAGCTTCCTTATTAATTTTCTAGTCCATCTGCTGAAGATTGGACTGTTTAAATGCTATCTCCATATCTCTAAGTCTTTTTTATTTCTCCTATTCAAGTTGCTTTCGATACTCATTTATCTGAATCGTCTGCTGATCAAAAGCCTCTTTCTCAGCCAGCTTCATTTTATCTCGCCTTTGCCTCTCTTACTCCTGTTGTCGCCACCAGATGTCCGATTGAATCTGTTGCAACCTCTTACGATCCCCACTCGCTTCATCACACAAATTGTACTTAAATCCTATCCCGCAAATATCTTCAAACTACTCGGACCCAGAATCTGAGTTTGGGCGGCGTGATTATAGGTAGAACCTTGAAAAGAAGAGTGCATTGTAAGTTTTAAATATAAAATATAATATAATTCCACAATAAGATTATTCAATCATAGATTAACCATCAGTACTGCCTCACAGTCTCGCCCACCTGATAAACAGGCGACAACACCTTAAATGAAGCAGGCTTAAACTGCGGTAATTGCTGATTCTGACCAATCAGCTTCAAAAAATTCTTCTAGAAGTTATATAACTTACTCTCGTGCTCCAACACCTTTATCACATGGTTCTTCTATTACTCAGTACTCTCACTATGGACTGATCCAGAGTCTTTGCGACCCAAAGTTCTATTTTGATTCGAAAACACTGGATTTTGATTTTGGTAGTTCACTCCCTCAGCCGCTAACTCCTTTACCTTTCTCTTCTTGTCCTCTGCCTCTCTTTACTGTCTTGCTAGTTCACTTTTTGCTGAAGCAATCTGGGATTATAGGCTTCCAAGATCCCTCTCCATATCCTAAATTTTTGTCCTCAAATTGTGAATCTCCTCAGTAAAGTTGGAAATGTTCATTGTAGCGTTATGAATGTGATGAATTTCTTCCTTTAAATGTTCGTTTTCTTCCTCAAGAGCCTCAATAATTTCATGAGCTTTCTGTAACTTATCAGTAATATCCTTTATTTCAGCTTTATTTTCAGCCAACTCTTTCTTCAGATTGGCCACCTCTCCAGCTTTTCCTTTATTATCTCTTTGAAGTCTCATAATTGCTTCTTCAATCGACATGCTTTTTCTTCTCTCAGCCTAAAACTGTTTTTTTAGCTCCATCAGCTCTCGCTAATTCAAGTTACTCATTCTTCCCATCTCATTGATTACCTGTTCAAATTATTTATGCTTTCTCATCAGCTATTGATTCTAGCCTTTGTACTTATCAATATCGCTTTTACCTCGATTAGCCCTATCTTTCATTTATTTATTCTCACGCTCGATATCTTTCAGTCTCCGAGCCACATATTCATTCTCAGCCATCGTTGTTCTTCTCTCCCTCTCCATCTCCATTCTCAATCTCTAGATCTATTCCTAAGAAAGCCTATATTCCTCTTGAGCTGCAATATAATTTTCATAATTCCTGCCAGCTTCCTCAACTTTTATCTATAACTGCTTCTCTAACTGACGTATCTTTTGCTCGTCAAGCATACTTTTCCTTCTCTCATCCTCAATCGCCTTTTCAATCATTCTAATATCACTGTCTCTTCTCAAAAATGCCTACTGAGCATCTTCGAATTTCTTTTATTTATCAGCAATGATCGCCTAAAGCTTTCTCAGTCTATTTTGATCAACTGTACTCTTTCTCCTTTCATTTTAAAGCTCATTTCTCAGATAATTTAGCTCTTCTTCAGTTTTGTGTATCTTTTAGGCAGCATGCTAAAATTCCTATTGCTTTTGATTCATCTATTGAATCCTTCTTTTTAATAAATCTTCTAGCTTTTTGATTGTTGCCTAATCAGCCAAACTTTTGTTGCGCTCCTTTGTCAGCTCATCTTGAATTGCACGAATCTCACTCTACAATGATGTATGTCTACGCTTATTCTACTCAATTATCTTTACTTTATCACCCAGCAACTGCTATAGCTTTCGAATCACCCCTTGGTCCGCAGTACTTTTTCTTCTCTACTTTTCTATCTCCTATTTCAAAAATTTAATTGCTTCTTCATCTTGCTCCTATTTCTTTGCATAAACAGCGACCTGTCCATTCATTTCATTAGCTAGTTTCACCTTTTGGTCCAGCATTTTTTGCATTTCTTGTAATTTTCGTTAATCAACTAAACTCTTTCTTCTCTAATCCTCAATCGCATCTCTTAAGTCATGAATTTAATCATCATGCTTTAATCTTATCCTATTATTTTATAACAATTATTTCTCTTTCTCTTTTAGAATTGTGTCTAATTTTTTAATTGTTGCCTCATCAACGAGACTTTTGTTTCTTTCTTTAGTTATTTCTTATCTTAAAGCAATAAGTTATTGTTAGTCTTAGGATTTTCTTCTAGTAAGTTCGTTTACAAAGTAAATCTTCTCATTTAAAGCTCTCTCAATATCTTTTAGTCTCTTTTCATCAACCATACTTTTTCTTCTCTATGCATCCAAAGCCTCAGTTAATTATTTAATCCTTCCTTCGGCTTTGTATGTGTTGTCTTGAAGGATACCTTCTATCTTCTTTATTTTTTGTTGGTCTGCCATACTTTTTCTCCGTTACTGTTCAGCCTCCTCTTTAAGCATCAAGAGTTCATCTTAATTTAAAGCACTTTTTCTTGTTAATTAATCAATCAAAGCAGATAATTTTTTTTATTTCTCTGCCATTTGATATTGCATTTGTTGAATGTATTCTTAATTCTATTCTTTTTCGTTCTAATTTTATTATAAGAGTTTTCTTAATTGCTCTCTCTCTTCATTCAATTTTTAAAGACTTCTTAATGCTTGTTGTTAACTCATTTGTGTTTTTCTTCTCTAATCTTATCTTTCTTATCCAACCTTTCTCAACATGGCCTCATAATTGCGACCTCTTTCATTTTAAGCCTTAATTTTTTCTTAAAGTTTTCTTTTTTCATCTTCCATACTCTTAATCTTTCTATTCAATCCTTCTTGATTAGCACTAGTCTGTCTTCTCTCAGCTTCAAGCTAATTTTTAAATCCCATTATTTCTTGTTTATTCATTTAACTCTTCCTCGCAAGATCTCTCATTATCTTATCTGCTCTTTCTTGCTCTCCTTTCATTTTTCTTAACTCGTTATTTCTTTGTTGAAGTTAACTCTCATCTTGATGGAGCTGTCGTGCCATTTGTGCATTAAAAGCTTGTAATTATCTTGCTTTTTTATCAGCAATTTCAGCAACTTCTTTTCGTTTTTGTTTCTCAGTTGCAATCTGTCGACTTATTTATGCTAATCTTTTCTAATTTTCTTGATCTTTTCTCAGTAACTATTTGTGCGATTCTTAAATTTAGTCTTTCTTTCGTTTTTCATCTAAAAGTGCTCTTTCGTATTCTTGATATTTTCTCTTTGCATATTATTAAATACCCACACTTTTTCTTTTTTCTTTTTATAGTTATAATCGTAACGACTCAAGATTCTCTTCATCAAGACTAATACCTCCTTCTAATTATCTATTTTTCTTCAAGAGATTATCACTTTATTTCTTCATTGTATCTAAGAAGAAATAAGCTTTCTTATTTTACTCTTCAATATGTTTTAACTCTGATTTAACTGAATCTTAAGCGTCCTTTAGTCTCTAATTCTATTTTTTTAGATTATTAATTTCAGTTTCAATTCTTCTCTTAGCCTATAAATTTTCTTTTTTCACCTCAACAACTCTTGAGTATTGTTATGAAGATCTTAACCGATTCTTTAACTACTCTTTTTCTTATACTGATAAAGTCAGTTATTTTTCCATATCTTCAAAGATTCCATCAAGATTATCTCTCAAGCCTGACAGTTTTCCAACCATTCCAGATGTCCTATCATCATTTTGTCTTAAAATCTCAGAAAGATACGGCAATAGAGCCTGAACCTTTTGTAATAGATAAGATTTGGTCCTGTTGTTTGAAGGTTGGGGCTCAATTTGAGGTCTATTGGTTGTGAAAAGGTTAGGCTGGGAGGGCACCGAATGAGGTGTTCTTAAAGGATATGGTGTATAGGCGTTAGACCGTTCGTTGTACATAATATAATATAATAGTTGGAAGTTTTTCGATTATTCGAAAACTAAATTAATCTGATTTTTATATCTATTTTCAAAATGTTTCAATTGAAAGAAGTGCTTAGATATTATCATGAAACTTGAGTTTTTCCTGTAAATCTATAAAGTCTTTGTATATAAAATGAACAATCTGGACGATCTCATTGACACTGTCTTGCAATGCAAAATAATACCATAGGAATCAGTCAAAATACTTTGCCGACGAGTTAAGGCTCTTCTCTTCGAAGAGTCCAATGTTCAGCCAGTTCAGGCACCAGTCACCATATGCGGGGATGTACACGGGCAATTTTGGGATCTCCTCTAACTTTTCCAAAAAGGAGGGCCTATACCCAAAGAAAGGTATATCTTTTTGGGAGATTTTGTTGACAGAGGTTACAACTCTGTTGAAACTATTCTCCTCTTATTTTTATACAAACTTAAATACCCTGACATCGTCGTACTTCTTAGAGGCAATCATGAATCTCGCAACATTACTTTCGTTTATGGTTTCTATGACGAAATCGCAAAAAAATATGGTAATCATAATGTATGGTATTACTTCAACGATACTTTTGACTATCTTCCCCTCGCGGCAATTATCGAAGGACAGATCTTTTGCGTTCATGGAGGACTTTCACCTAAAAGATCCACGATTGACACTATAAGAACACTCTAAAGAAACGTTGAAATTCCCTCATCAGGGGCTATTTGCGATTTAATGTGGTCAGATCCCGAGGAGGACATCGATAATTGGCAACAAAATTCGAGAGGAGCAGGGTGGTTGTTTGGGAAACGAGCAGTTGAAGAATTTTAGCAGATTAATGAAGTAAAATTAATCGTCAGGGCTCATCAATTAGTCCAAGAAGGTTACAAATAACATTTCAACAAAAAATTGGTAACTGTTTGGTCGGCTCCTAACTACTGCTATCGAATGAACAACAGAGCTGCCATACTTAAACTCGACTCTTCCCTCTAACAGAAATATACAGTCTATAATGCATCTGAAAATAATAAAAAAAACGTAAACTACAACAATTTGCTGCCATATTTCCTGTGAATGATATTAATATAATAATGGATGCACGATATAATGGTAGTTTATGATAAAGTATTGAAAAATAGAATAGTTTAATGCAATTTGATCAATAGTCCATCATTTCAGCTTTAGAACCTAAGATACCAGTTAACTCATCAATGAAATCTTTAAACTCCCCCAATTTTTATTCGATGCACTCTGCAGTAGTGCAATTAGCTGGTCTTGCATCATTTCCTAACTATTCAAGCCGATGTTCATGAACTCCTTTCTTTTGCTGGTAATAACCCATACATTCAGTATAACTGTCTTCTTCCACTTCCTCCACAATCTTATTCACATTCGTTTCAATATCATCCCTCATACCCTTCACCTCTTCCAAAGTTTCTGCTATCTCAGCCGCCTCAATTTAACAAATTTGAGTGTTGCGGTTGGCCTCCTCTTATAAAAAATGAATATGCTCGTCTCTGATATACTAAAGGTATTAAAACATTGAAGAGTAAAAGTTAGTTATTGTCTATTTTTAAATTTAATGACTTCCCTGGACCTTACGAATCAACTATTCCTTTTTCATATAGTCTTGCTCAAGCTGCTTCAATGTTTGAATAAAACTTGTCAATTATTGCTTCCTCTTTGAAAAAGGAGAACGACCCATATCTTTCACCCTTCTTGGAGATCGAGAACTGTTTATTCTTTACACTTGAAACCCATTACTTGCCAAGTGAGTGGCACATTTGTTACAATAGTTTAGACTTTATCCGTCGATTTCAATCCGAAAGTCAGCTTCAGCATCAAGGTGGTTGACACATCCCTTGCTTTGAACAGAAACTCTACGCTTCGGGATGGTTCTGCTATTAGCCACTGAATTTTAGTTGAACACAGAATTGGGGGTGATATCTTTTTCTGTTTGTTCAGCATGTTGCTTGTTCCAATCTTTAGGTTTGTTATTGGGAAATCCGTTATTTTCCTTGTTAGTGTTATCGCGTTGGCGAATAGGAGTGTTATTGACTTCAATTTTTGCAGGAATATTTTTCAATTGCCTTTTAAAAAACAGGTCTTCTCCCATTTAGTTTGATCTTATTCGTTCCATAACTGATTTATATACTATTTTAATTTTAGCAAACATTAAACAACAACAGATCACACTTTCTACTAATTCAACTCGAAAAATTCGATACCAAAACGCTTTGTTAAGGAATTTACTCGTTTTTGATGCTAACCTTTACACTCTAAAAAGAAGAAAAAATTTGTTCCGATCAAAACGCAACAAAATATTGCCAAAAATACCCAAAATACACTTAGAGTTACGATATTAATGAGAGTTATCGACAGCCAAAAGAGCAGTGGGATAAACTGTCCTCCCCAAAAAATAGCAGCATTGAGAACAGAAGGCACTCTTTTTTGATCGGATTAGAAGCACCAGGTTTAGTGGTTGTCTTCATCCAATTTAGTATACCACCTCAACGCAGCCAAATGCCTTCCTCCTAAATTTTTAGTGACCCAAAAATCCGCACTAAGCAATAGCGAGATGATTATAAAAGTTGAGAGATATTGATCGGTGGCTATTTTAAACAAAAGGTAGCTGTGTAAGTAAACGAATACCTAGTTTAAAAAATATTTACATGACGATTGGACCAAATTTAAAGGCGGAAAACAAAAGTATGATGGGCAGATTGCAATCGTCGTGAATTTTATCGAAAGCACTGTTCATAGAATTCCCTGAATTCTGCTGAGGTTTTCGATCACTTAATATTAATACCCTTACATTACCTACACCTCGTTCATTCGAAGAAGTTTAAATATATAAATTCAATATAAATCAAAATGCCAAAACACCCCCCACTAAAGCCATAAACACGATTCCTGCAATCACTATTTACCGCAATATTCTTTGTCTCTTGACAGCCCCTTCTCTCTCAATAAAAGCTGACTTGATATTTGTTACTTTGTTTGAATTTTCTTTTTGATCTACTTATCTTTTGCTCGACTACAAAGGTGAACGATGTTATCTATCACCCCTTTGAAAATTAACTTTTTAACTCTCTAATTTTCTACTCAAACCCTTTTTGAATGATTAATTATTTTTAGGGATTTTTATTTAATTTGTTTAATTTTGTGATAAACGAGAAATATACTGAATTTACTAAGGTTTAGAAACTCGAAGCCTTTCTGAATTTCGAGCAGATATTGATAAAATACTTGACCCATTACTTTTATCAATCTTACCATTCTGTTGAAAGTTAGTGTTTCCTACATATTTTTATTTTGAGAATGGCTGTGGTGTAATTTCGGATTGATTAGAACTTTTTTTAAAATAATCAGTAAAACTCAATTTAGATGAAACTACTTTTTATTCCACATACTTCTAACTTAAAATGTCATAATGACCAGGCCTGTAAAAGAGAACATAACTACGATTCAATTGTCCATCTTCATTGTAATCTACATGCTGAAAAATTTATCGATGAACCATCAGTACAGTGATCTTAGAAGACAAAATCTTAGCCAAAGTGTAAATCTCCACTCCCTAAGATTACTTGCCAAATGTAAGAATGCGCTACAAATCTTTTGTAATACCCCCATCACAAAACTTCTCCATCTCCACTCTCTGCTTCAAAAGATAACCATGATTTAGTACTCTAAAGTAAGCGATTAATGCAGAATCCAATACAAGAGAGGAGTTAATCATCTTTTATAACTATTTTTCTCTTTGTTGGCGGCTTAAATTAGCTAATGGAAGCAAATATGTTTGCCATATATATAATAACAGAGCTTCAGATTAGATATTTTTGCTATTTTGAAAAGGTAAATTTTTACAGCTAAAGAGATTAACCTTCAGAAACAGTTTTTCGAAATGAGTTAACTCTGCCTCTCTAAAATATAGAAAAATCATCGCTCTATAAAAACAATTTCCGTCCCCATTGATGGCTCGATAGTGTTTAAAATCTTCCTAGAGCTTGTAAAGATTAGGCCAAAGCTATTAATCTGGATAACTTTCTATAAAATCTCGTAGTCTTTTGACCCCTGATATATTTTGAACTGCCGGAATACGTTTAAATAATGCTTCAAAATCTTTCACTTATTGGCTCATGATAATATTATAAGAGCATTTCTAAATTAATTTTGATCAATGCTATTTCAATAAAGAATCACTATTCATAACTAACTATTTGTATAATCAGGTTATTACAATGTTAACCATAAAAAAGTATATAAAATATCTCAGAAAAAGTGATATTCCTTATGCTCTTTATACCATGGAGGTATCAACTTAGGGATCAGATGTTAGTGGCCTTTGAGCTATTCAGGCAAAAAATTAAACAAATTTAGGCCTATCTGCTTTTGAACCACTTTGTATACTGATTACTCCCGTATCTCATCGAAAAATTCGTGAGCCAAAGCTTCAGCAGCGTTCAGTCTCTGCTTAGGAGAGTATATCATTATTTGAGAGAGCAAATCCAACAGTAGAGGGTCTGTTTTTGGAAAAATCTAAATAAAGAATGATGTACCTTATTCCACTCTCGCTTTTTAACTTTTGGAAACTTATAATCATTCAGGTCATAGTTAGGATTCATATCAATGACTTGGCTTTTGGTGGGAGTGCCTAAAACTTTGATGATTTAAATCAAATGGTCGACGCTACTTTCTCCAATGAAAAGAGGAGTTCCTTGAATCATCTCCAGTAACACGCAGCCAACTGACCAAATGTCAATCATTGTTGAATAATGAGTCGCTCCAAATATAAGTTATGGAGCCCTATAGCATCTTGAGCATATATAGGGTAAGTTAGGTTCATTTGTAAGAATCTTAGCTGAGCCAAAGTCGCATATTGCAACCTTTTTTCCTTTATAGAGAATATTATGAGGCTTAATATCTCTGTGAGCTATTTTAAGCTGATGAATAAATAGCAATCCCCTAAAAACTTGGTAACTAATTATCTTAATATCCATTGATGAAAGTCCTTTTTTTCCATGTTGCTTTATTAAACTATAAAGATCTCCTTCATAGTAGGCCATCACAATGTTCAAAAATTGTCCTCCCTCCTCAAACGTTGAATAACTTCCAAGAACCTTCATCAAAAAGTCACCTTTTAGCATGTTAACAATCTCCACTTCTCTATTTTTGTATTTAGGATCCTGAAAAACTTTCTTTATCGCTACGATCTAACCTGTTTTTTTAAGCCTTCCCTTGAAAACCTTACCGAACGTTCCTTGACCAATAATTTAAATCAACTCAATATCGTAAGAACTCAACATAGGAGGAGTCGAATCCATAGTTCCTTCAGTATGCAGTCTAGCTTTCATATAAAGGTTCATATTTGGTTTGTTTTAACTTTTTTTACATAAAAAATTTTACTTTTTGCTCTCAACAAAGCCATTCTTGTCCTCAGTAAAAGCAAAAATAATTTTCTATTTTTATCGTTCCTTTTCCAACTGCGGTTTTTGGAGCTCAGAGTTCAATACTCTCTGAATGATGGGCCCAGTTTAGGTGATGGCCTTTTAATTTAGGTTAGAAGGTTTTTTAACTCTTTTGATCTTACCTGTATTGTTAGAGAAACAAAGTTTATTGGCGGGACTAGTAGAATCAAGGAATGGATTCTTTTTAACGATTGGGGATCCTCCTTTGATTTGAGGTTTGAGAGCCTTTGTACTATATTTATTGTAGTCAATGGCAATATCGGGTTCATTGTTCTAGGTGATAACCTTGCGATAAACTTTTTCCTTCTTTATTATGGATAAGTTACTTTGAGAGGTTGATTATTGTTGGCTATCGATTTGCGATTATTATCAGGAGAGAAGACAGTAAGGTATTGATTTGATATTTCCGCTGAGTTTTTTGGCTTGGGCTTGAAAGAATTAGAGTAGCTCATCATCTTTTGAATAATATAGAAATTAGCTTATTAATAAAAGCAATAAGAACATTATACCATTTATATCACATCCAATTACTTATATCAACCCAAATCATCACCCACTTCATTCAATCAAATTAGCAATCATTTTACCCACACTACACCATTCCTCCCCGAATTATTCAATTTTTAATATTAAATGGCCAAATACAAAAACTACAACTCCCTCCTCGCCGCCACTTTCTTTTTGTGTCTCATCACTAACATTTCTTCTGCCTCCAAGAATTACAACAACGAGGCGCACCCCCGCGAAACAGCCAAAACCATTACCGAGACCAACCGATTCTATAGCGTCGAGTTTAAACAAGCCGACTATAACATCAACAGCATGACTGAAGGCAAACCACTCATACTTACTCTCTTGCGAACAAATAAAATCGCAAATATCATCAAAGAAGGACTTACTATCTCCTTCACAGGTACTCCTTAAGATATTGTCTGTCCCTTCAAAAAAATAGCAGATCTCTGTGTTGTACCATCTGTCCCCAAAAATCTAAAAATGGTCATCAAGTGTAGCTCACTTCCCTGCTAAGTTGAATGGAAAATATACCAGCCCACCCCTCAAGTAGCCGGATCCAGTCAACCCGCACTAAATCTCTATAAATTGTAAAACACCAGAAATCATCTGATTGGGTAAATCACATGCAACGACCCGAAAATCACAACTTTCGATCAGGATATTACTGTCTATTCTGATGCACCTTTCACCAGAGCCTACTACAACAACGTTGTCTACATTTTGTTCTCCTCTTTTGAAAACGGATATATTTATGTCGATGTAGCAGAACAAACAAAAAACTGCGCACTTATTAATTTCACTAACGTAAAATCAGAAATAAAAGACAATCAACCTTAAATAAACGATTTCGTCACGAAATAATCAAAAACTATCTTCTAAATTACAGATGCACCCAAAACTGACTTCAGTATTGAATGTTCAGCCACTCGCCTCGATGCCTTTAACAATATAAAGACCTCATTGCAAGTATCTTTAATTGGAATCAAAAATGACAAGTATTAACACTTAGTCACCAAAAAAATAAAATCAATTGCTCGGTCAAACGTTGATGACTTTACTTTCATCTTTAAAGCTCCCAGCTCAGAGTATACTAAATTTCAATTAGAATTCTAAGTTGACAACAGTCAAATTATTTTAGTCAACTTTGTTTTAGTCAAAAATGATCCGTTCATTGTTGAACCGGGAGAGACGATCCACTTTAGTTTACAAAAAGGGTAAAAAATAAATTTAAAAATAAATGGAGTAATCTAAAAAGGTTAAAATTCAATAACAAATTACTTGATTTCCGAAAGAAAGGAATAAATAAAACTCAGCACAAACGAATGCAATGCCAATAAAGACTGCAACATCTAAGTGGAAGCACTCTAAACAACATAAAATTTAATCTATATTAGCAAAAACAACATCAACTCCACCAGTATTGACTCACAGGGTAAAGGATTTTACTAATTTCAGCAAATAGAGTTTATCTAAGTTGATAAACAGATAAAACATAAAATTAGACTTGGCGACAATATCTTTTTAAAAAAACAGGTAAAAGCCCATAAAGCCTATCAAATCCACGTCAATTCGCCAAACATCATCCTTTATGCCGCATCCAAATCCTCCTGTACCGTTCCAGACACTCGTTGCAAAGAGAGAACAGGAAACTACCATCACCCTTTCGTTTACTAGACTGACAGAGACGATGAA
>ERZ724520.882-NODE-882-length-15747-cov-7.783775_pt1 | contig 15747 bp, 13 predicted proteins | sample MGYA00376053_ERZ724520 | MGnify/ENA primary metagenome ERZ724520 (study PRJEB28724, sample SAMN07190886) | activated sludge metagenome | isolation source: activated sludge of sewage treatment plant in Hong Hong | place: USA: Christiansburg, Virginia | collected... | reverse complement strand
TTTCGATGTTCTGCTTTACTTTAAGAAAACGAGCAAGGAAGAGAAAGAGTTCGGGCACTTAACATTTTATAGGTGGCATACAATTTTTATTTGTTACGTGTACATAACGAACTATTGTGCCAAATGGTACATGGCAATTCTAAAGGAATGTTAAAACAAATAAGCCAATTAATAAGTGGACGGTTTTTGAGAATAACTGGTAATTTCCCCCCAATGTAACTTACCAATCAATAGCATTTATAATTATTATTGAAATATTTATCAAAAAATTGATTAAATTCGACCAAATAATAATAGATAAAAATGTAAAAAAAAGATAGTAATAAAATATAGCGTTTCGCTTAATATCCTGTAATCTGAAATCGACCAAATAATAAACGACACAGGGAAGTAAAAGTGGAAACGCCTACGGTAAAGCGTAGGCGTTCCTTTTGCTTTGTGTCGTGGGTTCTTGGTCGAACCTCAGATTGCAAGCTTTGGAATTAGCCTACGCTGATTTTTTTGTATTAATCAAGAAATTAAACCCGTAAAATTTATATACTATGGCAATCAATCTAACAAAAGGACAAAAAATAGACATTGGGCTTTCTAATTTAAGTATTGGACTCGGATGGACACCAAATGAAGGGACAGGCAAAGCATTCGACTTAGATGCTTCTGCATTTATGATAAATGCAAATCGTCAAATTCCTACTGAAGGGCATTTTATTTTTTTTAATAATGTAAACTCTCCTGATGGAGCATTACATCATAGTGGCGATGACCCAACTGGGGGTAATAGTGATGATGGTGATGATGAATCAATCTTAGTAGACTTATCAAAAATCTCATCTGAAATTACCGAACTTTTGTTCGTTGTTACAATCCACGATGCAATAAATCAAAAACAAAATTTTGGACAAGTAAGAGATTCATATATAAGAATCGTAGATAATTCAAATGACCAAGAAATTGCTAAATATGAACTCGGAGAAGATTTTTCAATTGAAACCGCTGTTGAGTTTGGCAGATTATATAAGCGTGATGGCAAGTGGAAATTTGAAGCATCAGGCATCGGATATAAGGAAGATTTAGCATTTTTCTTATCAAAATATTTTTCAGGACAAATAATTAAATAATATTAAAATGGCTATAAATTTAGTTAAAGGTCAAACAATTGACCTAAGAAAAAACGACAAAGGAGAATCCTTTGATTTATCATCTGTAACAATAGGTCTAGGATGGGATGTAAGACAAAAATCTATAGGAATTTTAGGCAAATTATTTGGTGGTGGAAAAGAAGAAGAATATGACTTAGATGCAATTGCCTTTTTATTAGATAAAGATGGTAAGGTTGCTAATTTAGGACGAACAGCTTCTGTGAATGGTAAAAATATTGCATTTGTAGACGGAGACATTATATATTTCAATGCACAAAAACACCCATCAGGTAAAATTTGGCTAACTGGAGATAATAGAACTGGAGCAGGCGATGGGGATGATGAACAAATTATCGTTAAGCTCGATTCACTTGACGAAAAGTACGATAAAATTTTATTTGTTGTTTCAATTTATCAAGGCAAACAAAATAATCAACATTTCGGAATGATTGATAATGCATTTATTCGTGCAGTCGATAATAAAGGAAAAGAAATCACAAAATTTAGTTTGTCAGGAGATGCGTCTTACAACGGAATGTGTTCAATGACTTTCGCAGAAGTATACAGAAAAGATGGTTCTTGGAAATTTAGAGCAATTGGAGATTCACATCAAACAGACAATTTTGTTGAAATTCTTAAAAAATATGTTTATCAATCTTAAAAAATAAAAATTATGAGAAGATTACCAGTATATCTATTGTTAGACACATCAGGCTCAATGGGAGGAGAACCAATTGAAGCAGTAAAAAACGGTGTGCAAGTAATGATAAGTTCATTGCGTGGAAACCCACAAGCACAAGAAACTGCTTTTATTTCAGTAATTACATTTGATAGTAGTGCAAACCAAATAATTCCTTTAACTGATTTGGGTTCTTTTCAAATGAAAGATATTCAAGCAACTGGTGGAACATCACTTGGAGAAGGGTTGAAATTATTAAGTAATTGCATTGATAATGAAATTACAAAAACAACACCTGAAACAAAAGGAGATTGGAAGCCATTAGTTTTTATTATGACTGATGGAATGCCAACCGATAATTGGCAAAATGGGCTTGCCGAATTCAAAAAAAGAAAAACAGGAATTGTTGTTGCTTGTGGTGCAGGCAGTGGGGCAGATACAAGTGTATTAAAACAAATTACTGACAATGTTGTAAGTTTAGATACCGCAGACAGCCAAAGTATTTCTAAATTCTTTGCTTGGGTAACTGCATCAATTGGGGTTTCGTCAACAAAAGTGGAAGACAGCGGAAAAGAAGTTATAGGTTTAAATGAATTACCTCCACCACCATCTGAATTAAATATTGTTGTATAATGCGAAGATTACCCGTTTACTTTTTATTAGACACTTCTGGTTCAATGAATGGCGAACCAATTCAGGCATTAAACAACGCTTTAAGTGGTATGATAAATTCTTTACGTTCGGATGCTCAAGCATCCGAAACACTTTGGATTAGCATAATTACTTTTAACTCAACCGTAACTGAATTAGTGCCTTTAACTGAATTACCGTCATTTCAATTACCTGAAATAATCGACCCTATTGGTGCAACTCTCACTGGTAAAGCGTTGGAATTATTATATTCAAAAGCAAGTGTCGATATAAGAAAAGGAAATGCAAATCAAAAAGGAGATTGGAAACCTTTACTTTTTTTGATTACAGATGGCAAGCCCTCTGACACATTATTATATACTGAAATGATACCTAAAATAAAGGCATTAAATTTTGGTGTAATTGTAGGTTGTGCGGTTGGTCGTTTAGCAGATGATTCAAAATTGAAGGAACTTACAGAAAATGTAGTGCACTTAGAAACAGCAGATACTTCAACCTTGAAACAATTTTTTAAATGGGTTTCTGATACAATAGAACAAGGGAACAAAAGTATGGGAACAACTGATGTGGTGGCTTTGCCACCGCCGCCGCAAGAAGTAGTACAAATATTATGAGAATGATTTTACCAATTATATTAAATGTGTTTGTTATAGGTTTATTTCTGTACTCTAAACTATTACCATACAAGGATAAATTAAATAACCAGTACAAAGGAGTTTTTAATTTTTTTAATGGTGTTTTTACCCCAGTATTAAATTTCTTGAAAAGATTTGTAAAACCTTTTCAAGTTGGACATGGTCTATCAGTTGATTTAACACAAATAATTTTATTGATTTTACTTTTAATAATTCTAAATAGATTATAATTTTATGAGAAGATTACCAATATTTTTTTTAATTGATGTATCTGAATCTATGGTTGGCGAACCAATTCAAGAAGTTGAAGAAGGCTTGGCAACAATTATTAAAACATTAAAAACAGATCCAACAGCAATAGAAACCGTTTGGGTATCAATAATAGTTTTTGGAGGTCAAGCAAAAACACTTGTGCCATTGCAGGAGCTAATAAATTTTTACCCACCAAAATTTCCTATCGGGAGTGGCACTTCTTTAAGCAAAGGGTTAGGGCATTTGATGTTTGAGTTAAGGAGAAATATAGTAAAAACTACACAAGACGTAAAAGGCGATTGGAAACCAATTGTGTTTTTATTTACTGATGGTGTACCAACCGACAATACAAAAAATGCAATAGCAGAATGGAAACAAAATTGGGCAAGAACTGCCAATTTAGTTGCTATTTCTTTTGGTAGCGAAACAGATACACAACAATTAAGTGAATTAACGGAAAATGTTTTACACTTTAAAAACACAGATACTAACGCCTACAAACAATTTTTTAAATGGGTAACCGATTCGATTAAAACAAGTAGCGAAAGTGTAGAGAGCAATAAAACAGGTTTTGAGTTAGCCAACTTAGATATAAACACACTTTCAAAAATTGACATAACAAAAAATAAAAACACGGATTTTACGGATAATAATTTTGTAGTGTTATCTGCAAAATGCCAAAATTCAAAACGTCCTTATTTAATGAAGTACAAACGCCATATTTCATTAAATAATACTGGGGATATTGATTTGGCTTATAGATTAGTAGGAGCATTTCAAGTTGATAATACATATTTTGAATTATCCGATGAAACAGCAACAAATCAAAAAATAAATTCAGATGAATTATTAGGTTCGCCCACTTGTCCTTGTTGTGGAAATCAATTTGCGTTTGCAGCTTGTTCTTGTGGAAAATTACATTGTATGGGTAATGAAGAAACTAGCACCTGCCCTTGGTGTGGTAATAAAGGAACATATGGTTTTGGTGGAGAGGGTGGATTTGATGTTAGCAGAACACAGGGATAAAAAATGGAAATAAAAGCATATATACAAAGCCTATTGAAAGGAAAAAACATTGAAGTCAATATTAATAAAAACATATCGTTAGAGGAATTTGCAAACAATCCAATTAATATAGAATTGGTTAATGGTATCTTTCAAAATCAATCAAAAATCATGATAAATTGGAATATAAAAAACAGAATCACTGATATACAAACTCAACATATTGTAATACCCAATGCAAAAGAATTAATACCGTATTCAACAAAAATAGATTTTGCGGCACTTAATTTAACCGATTTAATTGATGAGAAATTTGAAGGATTAGAAGATTTAGGCTTATGTTTTAATAAAGCGACAGATACAATTGAAGGCACACCAACTAAAAGTGGGGATGTGAAATTTAAACTTTTGTATAAAATAAAAGGCGAAGATGAAACAACTCCATTGAATGAAAAACTAATTTCATTAGTAATTAATCCTGACCCAAAAAGTTTGTGGAAATCAATACCTAGTAATCAAGAATTACTTTTTTCAAAACCTGATGACGTAAATATATTTGATAAATTTGGAGATAAAAATATTGTTGTTTCTTCGAAACGAGGTAGGAGCCACGCTAATGTTGGAACTTCAAGAGATGATGATTTTGCTTTCAAATATTTTGAAAAAACTCAATGGTCATTATTGGTTGTAAGTGATGGTGCAGGTAGTGCCTACCTTGCAAGAATTGGTTCAAAAATGGCTTGTGATGCCGTTGTTGAATATTTTGAACATATTGCAGACATTGAGAAAACTAAAGAATTTGAAGATAAAATTTCAGAATACAGCCAAGACAAAACAGAAGAAAAATTAAAGGAAGTCCAAATTTTGTCAAAACAAATTTTGTACAAAGCAAGTGTTTATGTACACAATAAATTAAAAGAGTTTGCGGAACAAACTTTTTTAACTAATCCAGAACTTTTTAATGACCCAAAAGCAAAAAACAATATTGATTATTTGCATTCTACTTTGATTTTCACATTGCATAAAAAATATGAGTTCGGTTATTTATTACAAAGTTTTGGGGTTGGCGACTGCCCTATTGCTGTAATGAATATTGACAAAACTGAAACAACTTTATTAAATTGGTTAGACGTTGGCGAACATGGTGGCGGTACAAGATTTATTACACAGCCTGATATTTTTATAAATGAGGAAAGACCTGTAAGTACACGTTTTAATTTGAAAATAATTGAAGATTTTTCTTATTTGTTTTTAATGACAGATGGGATTTATGATGCAAAATTTGTAGTAGAAGCCAATCTTGAAAAACATGAAAAATGGATTGAATTTTTAGGAGACTTAGGCGGGGAAAATGATGACGGTAATAAAATAGAATTCAGTAAAGATAACAGCGAAATTGCAAATCAATTATCAAAATGGATGGACTTTTGGAGTGCAGGAAACCACGATGATAGAACTTTAGCAATAGTTTTTTAACGATATTATATGCAAACTATTACACTAAAATCTATTTTAGACATTACAAAAAGCTACCAATATGTGGATAATGGCGAGCCAATGCGTGGTGGTATGAAAGACGTTTATTTCAGTCCTGATAAATCTTACGTTGTTGCTTTTTATAGAGATAAATTAGATTTTGATGGTAAAGAATTAGTAAGGCAACTTACAACAAATTATAGGAAAAGTATATTTGATAAGCCCGATGGAGAATACTGGAAAAGTATTTATTGTTGGCCTTATGATATAGTAGAAAAAAATGGCTTAACAGGAATTATTGTACCCGCATATGAAAAACGTTTTTTCTTCAAACAAGGCTATTCAAATAACGATATTTTAAAGGGTAAAGAAAAACAAGGTAAATGGTTTGCAAGTGCGAAATTCAGAGCATCTAATTCAAAAACAAAATTAGACTCTTTTGAATTAGGCAATTGGCTTAGTTATTTTCAAGTTTGTGTAAATATTGCACGAGGAGTAAAACGATTACATAGTGCTGGCTTAGCACATTCTGACCTTTCGTATGGAAATGTATTAATTGACCCTACAAGTGGTTCTGCAAATATTATTGATATTGATGGGCTTGTTGTACCCAAAAAATTCTATCCAAAAGTTATTGGAACAGCAGATTTTATTGCCCCTGAAGTTTTGGCAACAAAACATTTGAATATTAAAGACCCACTAAGAAAATTACCTGAAAGAACTACGGATTTACATGCTTTAGCAGTCTTAATTTACATGTATCTGCTTTATAGACACCCTTTAAGAGGAGGGAATTATTTTGGGCAAATGGATGAAGTGGAAGAAGAGAATTTTTTAATGGGTTCTAAAGCCCTTTTTGTTGAACACCCTACGGATAGTAAGAACAGAAATTTTAAAAGAGAATATGGCGATAATCTACAAAAATTTTATCCTTGGACAGATTTAGCAAAAACTCCATATACAATAACAGGACCTTATTTAAAAGAGCTTTTTGATCAAGCATTTATTAAAGGATTACACAATCCAAACGATAGACCAACAGCAGATGCTTGGGAACAAGCATTAATAAAAACGAATGATTTAAAATTAGAATGTAGCAGCAAACAATGTGAGCAGAAATGGTTTGTTTTCAATAATACCAATAACACAAAATGTCCATTTTGTGGCACAAAATATAATAATACAATTCCAGTGTTAGATTTATTTTATCAGTTTAAACCTAATGTTTGGAAACCAGAAAATCAAAGAATCGTGGTTTATAATAACGCTACTTTACACCAATGGCACTCTAACAGGAATGTAATTAGAAATGAAAAACTAACTGATAAGGAAAAAATAAGTGATGGCTATTTTGCATTTCATAATAATAAATGGGTTTTTGTAAATCAAAAACTGACATCATTAAAAGATGTTACAGAAGACAAAGAAATCCCTATTGGTTCAATGGTGGAAATTACAAATGGTAAAAAGCTTTTATTTTCAAAGGAAGATGGTGGAAGAGTTGCGATAATTACAATAGCAAACAATTAAATAAAAATAAATATGCAAGAATTAGTACAACAAATTTTAGACAATCCGGGTGCTTCATTAGCAATCATTGGAAATTTAATTATCATTGAAAGTTTACTTTCAGTAGATAATGCAGCAGTATTGGCAACTATGGTAATGGATTTGCCTGAAAAACAAAGAGACAAAGCATTAAAATATGGAATTTGGGGAGCCTATTTTTTTAGGGGATTAGCAATGATTTTTGCAGCATTTTTAATTAAAATATGGTGGTTAAAACCTTTAGGAGGTTTATACCTTTTGTATTTGGTTTATGATTATTGGAAAGGAAAACAAACCGAGACAACAGAAGATGATACTATTGATAAAAAAAGTAATTGGTTGTATAAAGCAACAGTTGGTTCACTTGGTAGTTTTTGGGCAACAGTTTGTTTAGTAGAATTAATGGATATGGCTTTTTCAATAGACAATGTATTTGCGGCTGTGGCATTTACTCCGAACATAATCTTAGTTTGTATTGGTGTTTTTATAGGAATCTTAGCAATGAGATTTATTGCACAATGGTTTGTAAAACTTATGGGGAAGTATAGTTTTCTTGAGACAGCTGCATTTATAGTAATTGCAATACTTGGAATTAAATTGACACTTTCATTGTACGAGCATTTTTATCCTGAAAGCGGATTTAGTAAATTTTTATCAAGCCATACAGCAGACATAGGGATTTCAGTTTTGACAGTTGCAATTTTCTTTATACCAATTTTAACTTCAATGATATTTAACTATCCGAAAAAGAATAACGAAACTGCACAATAATTAAAAAACAAAAAAGTAAGGAGAAATCCTTACTTTTTTGTTTTAGCATTTAAGAAGTAATAGCATACCATTTAAATACAATACGCCCGTGGCGCGCCTTTTGGTGCGTCAAGCACACGCGCAAACAAAGTGCGTCAGCACGCCTTATTTTGTGGGTGGGGATAATTTAGCTTATTTGGTTTTTGCCTGCCTTTTCGCAAAAACAAATGTGCTAAATTATGTGGGATAGCAAAAGCGGCTTTTTCAGCCGCAATGTTCTAATAAAACTGTTTCTATTTTCACACATAGGTCTCCCGAGTTTAGTGTGGTCTAAATGAAGTTTTGTGTCTTACGTTAAAGTTTGATTTTTCAGTCGGCTGGTTACTTATAACGGTTTGCAGCTAAAAGAAGTGCGGTATTGGAACACTCTGTTGTCTACCGACACAATGTTTATTAGTTGCCGAAATACTGTACTTTTTTTTGCCTACATAAAAATAACAAACTTTCGCGAAGCGACCAATTGTAGGCAAAAAACTTATACTTCCGCCCGCATTTTTTTTAGGTGCTGTTATAAGTTGCCAGCCGCATTTAGTGAGAAAAGTACCAATGAAACAAAATGTTTTGTAACCTCTAATGTGTCTAACCGAAGCCGAATACCACCTGTTGCAATTTGGAAAATTGCCGGTGCGTGGGATAGGTTTACAAGCTTTTTTGCAAAATTTGGATAGCAGGGCTGATTTGTGCGTTTTGCAAATGGGCTTGGAAACCTGATGTGATTGTCTACGGTAAATGTTGAATTTGAAAAGTAAATCCTTTTCACAACTACGTCTTTACATTTAGGTCTACAAACTTATGTTGTTACAAGTATGCGCTATGCAGTTGGAAGAAAATAAAACACAGGTCGGCATAAACAAAGTGTTGTTACAAGTAAAGGTTTGATAGCTTGACAAATTGTCTGCATATTTTGAAGTAATTTTTTGATATAACGGAGTGGGGCGGAAATTATATGAAATATAATTTTTACAATCGCAAGAAAACACTTGGTAGTCCGAAGAAAATAGTTGATAGTTGCGACTATCAATAAAGTTTCTGCTCCAAGCACTTTGGTTGTTTGAAGAAAAGGTTTTGTTTACTGACAAAAATGCTTGAAGATTGGAATTAAACTAAAAATGCAAGGCATTTGATAAAAACAGTATGGATAAAAACAATTTATTGATTGAAGTATTGTTTTGAATTATTGAACTATCAAATAACATTTTTAAATTGGTTATTTTGTTGGTGGGAAAAAACAAATAGTTTGTTGAACAAAATAAAAGGCATAAAAAAGTCCGACTTGTTAGGTCGGACTTTTAAGGGAAGATTATAAAGTTTATTTAGGTATTACTCTTACAAACTTTAATGAACTAGCAGCGTGGTATTGAGCGCTTGATGCTCCAAAAATACTTTTGATATACGCTTTAGCTAATTTAACAAGGTCTAACATTCCTGTTCCTTTTGTATAGAAGACTGCGTTTCTATCGATACGCGCGGCTTTTAAATTTGCATAGCTAGTATTAGCTGCATTGTTTAAGGTTGTTAGATTTGTTAATTGGGTTTGTAATGATGCTACTTTAAATGAAACTTCATTTGGGTTATATGAAGGAACACTTACCAATATCAAAACCATTTTTTCAAAGTGTTGTAACTTGTTATCGAAACTTTGTTGTGATGTTGAATGTGTTTTTGTTTCGATTGTTTCAACTGGGTCGGTAGGTAATTTTGCTTCGGGTGTAGGTTCAACGATTCCCGAATCTGCTTTTGTTAATTTAGAACCCGAACTACGGAACTTTTGAGTTTGAAAAGCAAAGTCATCAATAGTTTGTTGAGCGATACCCAAACTTTGCAATGAAGCTAGGATTTGAGTTGCTTGTTTTGCTAAAGGATCAAATGCTAATTCACGAGCGTTGGTTGCATTTTTCCAAGTTGTGAATAGGTTATTTACCGTTGTTAGTTTTGTATTAGCTGTATTGTATAAGGTTGCTAATACTGTTGCTTTAATTGCGTTATTACTTGGGTTATAGGTTAAACCGTAAGTTGCAATTTGTTGGTTTAATTTTAATAGGTTAGCTACGTTTTTAGCGTGACCTGTTTCAAATAATGTGCTCATTTTTTTAAATATTAGATTGTGAATTTTTAATTTCGATGTTCTGCTTTACTTTAAGAAAACGAGCAAGGAAGAGAAAGAGTTCGGGTACTTAACATTTTATAGGTGGCATATTATTTTTGTTTATTGTTTGGTTATAACGAACTATCGTACCAAATAGTACAAGGCAATTCCAAAGTTTTGTTAAAATAAAAAAGCCACTTTGTAAGTGGCTTAATTTTGGGAATAAGTGGTAAGCTTTTTATTATATAAATTAGTAACCTAAGTTAACTAATCTATGTTTGACAAATAAATGAACTAATAATGCTTTTGATTTTAAATCAAAAGTATTAGCTATGAAAATGTCAAATTTTAAATATACAAAATAGCAGAAACGAGAATATTTATTTTTTGAATCTGAAAGTTTACTAAGTATGTCAAGAATATCGTTTATTCTTGTAGAAAATTTACTGGTGTCTTTATCTGCTATATAATCATTTATGTATTTTTCTATATTATCTGTTATGTCACTTACAATTTTTTTTCTGTCTAATACTAAAGGAACTCTATTCAGTTTACAAACATCTATTGTTTTATTTACTTTTTCATTATTATTAATTGCTTTAATTTCTCCGTTGGGCAAAAAAACAAACCAATCAGTCAAGTTTATATCTATTTCTGGATTAATGATTAGTGGCTCTTCGTCACTTAGAGATTTATGTGTAATTATAAAAGTCGTTATGTCAGGGGTAGTTGTGCCAGCAACTACTATAGGCTCGTATAATCTTGTGCCAAGGTGGCTTATTGGGAATTTATTAGACTTTGACCTATTACATTTTTCGCATGCTAAAATTAAGTTACTCCATTCATATGATAACCAATAATAACCTGTTAAATGAGTAACATCTTCTTTTACTTTGTCTTTTGGTCTATAATGGTCAACTCTTAGTTCTGCGCCAGCAGATGTCATTGTTTCGCAATAAGCACATTTGTCTTTATAAATTTCTTTTAATTTTACTAAACTTCCTTTGCGGTATATACTTGATTTAAATTTATGTTTATTTTTTAATAATAGTAAATTCGAATACGCTGACAACAGAGGGTCATTAGCATAATTAAGTTTAGCAGGAATCGCACGAAAGTCTTTAGAAACACTAATCATAATGTATTATTTAAAAAGTTCGTCAGGGAATTTTTCATTTCCTTTTTCAAATTTCTTTATATTATGTTTGATTATTTTTTGTTTCTCTATTTCTGGGTAATTATCGTTTGTATTTATTTCTGATAAATCATTTACATTAATATTTGTTATACTATCCATATCAAATAATGGAGACGTGAAAATAGCATTAGGAAGTAATTTTTCAATATCAATATCAACTTTCCTGCATTGTATACCATCTTCATAATTTCTTTCGACTTTTAGAAATAAAGAATTTTTTGGTGCACCAAGAAGCGGTAACGGGCTATGAGTTGTTGCTATAAATTGAATATTTGGAAAAATTTCAGATAAAATTTTCGGGATTTCTCTTTGCCATTTTGGATGCCAGTGTAAATCTATTTCATCAATAATTACAATGCCAGCCAATTCAGAAAAACTTTTATTAGGTTGACTTTTTGATAATCTGATTATCATATCTCCAACCATAGCAATTAAACTTCTAATTCCTGATGCTAATTGATTAAATGTTACTAGGTAGTCAAATGATTTATTATTCTCAATGTCTTTTTCTCGGTAGAATATTGTTTTATCGCTAGTAGAAACTACAATTTCCTCTAAAGTCGGAATCAAAGTTTTAAAAATAGTTTGATATGATTTAAACAAGTCTGGATTTGATAATTTAGATATGAGTAGCTCTAATTCAATATCTAAAAGAACGCCGTTGGGATTAAATAAACTATAAGTAGTGGTGTTTTTTTTACTTATTTCATTCTTAGTTTCCTCTGCATTTACTTGAAGTCTTGAAGGCCCATAACAAGCTAATTCATCTAATTTATTAAGACCATAAGTTGACCATATATTATTTATGTGGCTTTCGTTATATCTTTTAAATTCTATATTGATATGAGAAGAAAAATCATCAAGTAAACTTGTGTCATTATCTTTTGTTCCAAATAAGCCAAGTGCTAATGATTGTAAAAAAACTGTTTTACCAAATCCATTTTCGCCTGTAATAAAAATCCATTTAGAGTCAGTCGAAATATTTTCTAGATAAATATCTTTGATACCTAAATAATTTTTTACAGCTATTGTTTTTATTGCTATAGGTAATGAGTTTAATGGCTCTATAGAGTAATTAGCGGACGCATTTGTAATTAATTGACCTTGTCTGGAAAGCCTTTCAAAAGTGTAAATTGTTTTAAAATAAAATTCTAAAGATTCTCCAACTCGTTTTGATATTTCATCACTATTATCATTAAGTTTATAAGAAAAATTAATTTCATTTTTTTCATTTTCCTTAATTTTTAAATCAAGAACATATTTAGTCAAGATTTCATGAGCATCTTTCGATTTAGTGCTAAGGAATAAAAAATTTTCTTTGTTTGGATTATCTACAAGTTGTGTTTCGTCAACCAAGGAGTGTCTTAATAAATCAAACTTAACTTTCTCTAATACACTCATCGTTATACTTAAAGATTGAGCAAGAATATATTTGCCATCAGTATCTTTTCCTTTAATTGTAACTTTAACAGGGGAATCTTTTGGCATGCTTTCGATAGCTGCTAAGTAACTTTTATCCCAACTTGAAATTAAATCTTTTTCAACTTTTAAAATATCAAAAATATCTTCAATTGATTTTCCTTGGTTTTTTAAATCAATAAAAATATTTTCTAAACGGATTAATTCTTCTTGATTTGACATTTTTTTAATATTTATACAAAAATAACGATAAAAATCACATTATTTCTTCGTTTTTTTGAATACTTTGGTGACAAATTTAAAACATAATAATATGAGCCTTTTTGATAAATTGCAGCAAGCTACAAGTGAAGAAGATGTAAAAGACGCGTATATAAAAGCTCTTGGGTTAAAGGAATACCAAAAAAACTTGGTAGATATTCAAACCAAAGAAATTTGGTTTGAGGCTAAACATAATGCTAAACTTTCAAGCTATGCCATGTTTACGCAATTAATGCATTATGTACAAGATGCTTTAAATAAAGGAGAGACCGTACCACCATTCTTAGCAGTAATTGATACTCAAAAAGCCGCCATCATGAAAAGTGCGGACGTAATACCTTTTTTAGAAAAAAAAACAATAAAATGGGGCAAGTCTGCTAGCGGTTATACGCAAGATGCCTTAGATGCTGTTTCTGCCCACATTGGTACTCACTTTGTTTCTTTCAAAATTGAAACTCACGAAGAAGAATTTATTAGTACTATAAAAAATGCTATTAAAAGTGGCGATATTATTCGCACTGCTATTACACCCGATAATCTTAAGCAGGTGTTTGATAAATGGGTTGCGATGATAGGATGCGAAATTAAAGGTGTGCCAGAAGAAGATTATGCACTGTTGTTTTTTGCAGATATTATGCATGATGGCACACTTTCTACGCACGATAGTTTAACAGCAGAGTTAATGCATAAAAATGGAACTCCTGTATTTAGTTTAGGAGGTAAAATTTATGAGTTAGGTAATAAAGAAGGTTACCGCCAGTTTTGGGCTATTTATCACAAGCCACCAAAAGCAGAGTATCGTAATTATTTATTAGAAAGACGTGATAGTTTAATACCAATTGATGAACGCAGTTTTAAGGGCGCATTTTATACACCTTTGATAGTGGTTGATAAAGCATACGATAAATTAACGGAAACCTTGGGAAAAAACTGGCAAAAAGAATACATTGTTTGGGATATGTGTTGTGGCGTTGGTAATTTAGAAGTTAAGCATAGTAACCCACGTAATATTTATATGAGCACTTTGGATAGTGCAGATATTGATGTGATGAAAGCCACCAAAACTTGTGTGGCGGCGCAGAGATTTCAATACGATTATTTGAATGATGATATTACTGATGATGGTAAATTAGACTACACACTGACAAATAAAATACCGCAAAGTTTAAGGCAAGCCATAGCAGACGGGAAAAAGATTTTAGTATTGATTAATCCACCTTATGCTGAAGCTACTAATAGAGGATTTCTCGGGGAAGATGTAACTGGTGCAGAAAATAAAAAAACAGGCGTTGCAAAAACAAATATGTCAAAGCACATGTCTACCTATGGTAAAGCAAGTAATGAACTATTCATACAGTTTCTGGCAAGGATTGCCATAGAAATACCAACAGCTACCATTGCTATGTTCAGTACAATGAAATACATTAATGCGGCTAGTTGTGAAAAATTCAGAGAAGTTTGGAACGCAAAATATTTAGGAGGTTTTGTTGTTCACAATCAAGCGTTCGATGGGATGATTGGCAAATTTCCAATTGGTTTTTTAATTTGGAAAACAAATCAAAACGAAGTAAGTAAAACGACAATTGTAGAAGTAAAGGTCGATGTTTTAGATAAGAATGTAAATCCAATAGGTGAGAAAACATTCTATAATTATCCTGGAAGTAAGTATCTAAATGTTTGGTTTAAGCGCCCGAAAGCAAATAAGGAATTTGTACTCCCAATAAAAAACACTATTTCTCCCGCAACTGCAAAATCATTTGTAAACGCATGGTCAGATAAAGCAATCGGTTATATGCATTGTAATGGCAACGATGTTCAGCAAACTGAACAACTTACTACACTTTACTCATCTACATTTAGCGCAGGTCACGGTTTCTACATTAATGCAGAAAACTTAGAACATGCATCAATTGTGTTTTCTGTTCGAAGGTTGGTTAAGCAAACATGGTTAAATGATAGAGACCAATTTTTACAACCAACGTCACAGTTAACTGATGTATTTAAAAATGATTGCCTTATTTGGATGTTGTTTAACAGATGCAATAAAACAGCTAGTGCCAATGATTTAGAATGGAATAATAAAACATGGAGTATCGTTAATCATTTTATACCTTTTACAGAAGAAGAAGTAAATGCACCCGAGCGTTTTGAATCCGATTTTATGGTGCAATATTTAGCTGATAAAAAACTTTCAAATGAAGCTCAATTGGTATTAGAGGAAGGAAAAGTTTTGTGGAAAGCCTATTTTGAACATACCGATGTTCGTGCCTTAAGAGATGAGTTTAAATTAAATCGTGCTGATGTTGGTTGGTATCAAATACGAAAAACCATACAAGCACGTAACTCAAGTAGCGATTTTGCTCCTGTAAGTTTTAAGTCATTTGAAAATGCTTATAAAGCTTTGACTGAAAAATTGCAACCGCTAGTATATGAGTTAGGTTTTTTGAAAAATTAAACCACTATAAAATACCATACGCTGTGGCGCGCCTTTTGGTGCGTCAAGCACACGCGCAAATAAAGTGCTGAAAGCACACCTTATTTTGTGGGTGGGGATAATTTAGCTTATTTGGTTTTTGCCTGCCTTTTCG
>ERZ724520.878-NODE-878-length-15765-cov-4.921451_pt1 | contig 15765 bp, 6 predicted proteins | sample MGYA00376053_ERZ724520 | MGnify/ENA primary metagenome ERZ724520 (study PRJEB28724, sample SAMN07190886) | activated sludge metagenome | isolation source: activated sludge of sewage treatment plant in Hong Hong | place: USA: Christiansburg, Virginia | collected... | reverse complement strand
GACGGCCAGGCGGACGATGGAGCTTCCACCGAGCGAGCCGATGCGGTAGTGCTCCACCCGCTCGGTGAGGTACTCGGCGATGGGGGCGCAGTCGAGCTGGGTGCTCTCGGCGATCCAGCCGCCCTGGCCGTCGGTGTAGGGCGGGAGGCCGACCTCGCCGAGCATCGTGAAGAGGCTCTCGTTGGTGAAGGTGACCGTGTCGTTCGCCTCGTCGCCGGACATGGCCGCGGTCGAGCCGGTGAAGTTCAGCCCGGCCCGGGGGTCGTACTTGGGGTGGACCACCTCGCGGACCGGCACGAGGGAGCCGTCGTCGAGCTTCACCTGGTCGAGGCCGACGAGGGCCTTGATCGTCTTGATGTAGCCCCGGACCTTCGCCTTCAGGCTCGCCTCGTGGAGGATGGCCTCGGCCGGCGAGAGCGCCAGAGAGGGGTCGAGGCCGAGGTGGTGCGGCTCGGTGGTGGTGCTGGCGGTCCGCCACTCGCCGGGCGTGCTCTTCAGGTCGCCGGGCAGGGCCACGTCGCTCGCCCACTCGGGGGTCTCGGCGTCCTCGGTGACCTCGCCGCCGTTGAAGCCCCGGGCCTGTACCTCGTAGCTGAGCGCCAGGGCGTGGCTGCACATCCGGCCCTCGTACTTCTTCCATCGGCCCGAGCGCGCCCAGGAGTAGTTCGCCCACGGGCAGCCGCAGTCCCACAGGGCGATCGAGCTGGTGCCGGGGGTGAAGGTGAGCGAGGCCTGGTAGGCGCCGCTGTCGCCCTCAACCTGGCCGGTGACGGTGCCTCCGGCGTTGGCCAGGATGCGCACTCCGCCCGCCGAGCGGATGCGGGTGGCCTTGGCCTGCACGTCGTCCCATGAGGCCAGGACGTGGAAGCTCATCGAGGCGCTGTGCTTGGAGTCGTCGAGTAGCCGGATGGCGGTGTCGATGGCCCCCTGGTTCTGAGACGGTTCGTTGGGAAGCTGCGCCAGGATGAACTGGCCGAGGCGCTCGACCTGGGATTCCAGAGGCTCGTTGTCGTAGCCACCCCCGAAATAGGGAGGGCCGTCGGCATTGACGGGAGCAGAGCTGTCGGCCAGGGCCTTGGTGCGGATCGAGACCCGCTGCCCACCATCCTCCCAGGCGACGGTGGCGTCGAGCCGAGCGTTGGGGTCGCCGGACTTGGGGCCAGGCTCGCCCACGGGGCAGTTGCCGGTGAGGATGTTGTTGGCGAGGGTGAAGGACTCGGTCTCCGGCTCGACGACGCAGTAGACGGGTTCGGTACGACTGGTCTCCTCTACCGAGACGACTCGCCAGGCGAGAGGCTCGGATCCACCCTTGCGGGCCTCGAATCGGGAGCGGTGCCCTTCGATGATGAAGAACTCGGGGCGGAGCGTGCTGGCGACGAATCCTAGGGAGTGGATCTCCCGCTCCTGCTCCATCGAGCAGGAGCCGTGCCGGCGCATGTTGGCGTCGTGGATCATGCCCGACCCGGTGCAACCCTTTCGGGTCTTGGTGGTGATGCCGTAGGTGGCGATGGTGAGGCGGTTGCAGACAGCCTGCACGAACTCCAGGGTCTCACGGTCGGCACAGTCGAGGTGGATGTCCCCCACCTTGCCGACATTCCCGTCGGCGGCGAAGTAGCCGGCAAGCCACCCGTAGAGGTACTCGGCGGACTCGTCGAGGCTCGGCCGGTCCTTGAAGAAGCGAGGGAGTCCGCTGACGGTGACACCGCCGACCTGACGGTCGTCGTTCGGGACGAACTCTCGCTGCTTGCATCCGCTGAAGAACGGCAGGAGCTGGCGGTCCTTCTCCCCGAAGAGGGTGATGAAGCAGTCGTTGCCCCTCAGAGCCTCGCTGTTGCCGCTGCGGGATCCGTCACCGAAGACGGCTCCATGGGCGACACCGGTCGGGTTCGGGTACCAGCGATCGAGGCGAGAGACGGGGAGCTGCCAGTCGAGGATGTCCCCTTCACGAAGCGCCCTGCGCTCTTCTCCCCTCCGAGCTGCTGAAGCCCGGGAAGAGGCGTTGACCGCTTCCTTGCACCGCCACTGCCCGAACCCGTTGTAGACGGGCTTCAGGGGGCTGTCGGGGCCGCACTGGGAGCAGGTCCCGGTCTTGGTGGCGGTATCGACATCGGAGATCCGGTGGGGCGGCGTCTTCACGGGGGGGTCGCCGGCTGCCCAGGTGGCCCTCTCCATGCGGGCGTCCTTGCGTCCGATCTCCCCTCCCCTGGTGCGGCCCCGCACGAACCAGCGGTGGTCGGCCGTGGCGTGGATCACCATCTCCTGGCCGTTGCGGGTGAGTGTGACGGCGTAGAGATCCTGTACGCCGAAGTACACGACCTCGGCGTCCTTCCACTGGCCGGACGAGGTGAGGACCTTGACGGTCTCCCCCTCCAGCTCCTTCAGGCTGAAGATCCCGTCGTAGGTGAGGAACTCAGTTCCACCCTCGAAGCACTTCTTCTGGTCGTCCCACTTCACCCGGGTGCAGTAACCCCGGTCCTCGGGGATCCAGACGGCGTAGCCGGCCTGCTTGGTGGCCTCGGCGTTCAGCTCCTTGGGGAACATGCACCGGGAGTTGCTCCTGAAGCGGCAGTTGCCGGTGAGGATCCCGTCCTGGAGCACGAAAGACTCCGTGGTGGGCACGACGGCGCAGTAGACCTCTTCAACCCGGTCGGTCTCCTCGACGGAGGAGACGTGCCACGTCATGGCGTCGTTGAGGGCGGAGGGACGACGGGCGTCACGGGCACGGCGAGCATCGAACCGCTCACGGTGTTCGGCGATCAGGAAGAACTCCGGACGGAGTGTCTCGGCGACGAAGGTCAACTCGTTCATCGAACTGGTGGTGTCGTCCCAGGTGCAGGTGCCGTGCTTGGACACCCGGTAGTCGTGGATGCGGCCACGGCCGGCGCAGGAGCGACGCTCGAACGAGCGGATGGAGTAGGTCGAGATCGACAGGCGGTTGCAGACGGCCTGCACGAACTCCAGGTCCTCCCTGGAAGCCGACGAGAGGGTGATGTTGCCTCCCGTGGGGCCAACCCGGCCATCTGCGGCGAAGTAGCCCGCCAGCCAGCCATAGAGGTACGCAGGGGCTTCGTCGAGCGAGGGGCGCTCCTTGAAGAACCGGGGAAGTCCGTTGACCTCGACTCCGTTGGCGTCCTGGTTGGCCGCATGACCGGTTCGGGGAATCATCGGGCTGCCCTCGAAGTACCGGAGGAGCTGAGCGTCCTTGTCGCCCCACAGGCTGACCCGAGCCGGCTTGCCCCGGAGGTCGCCGTTGCCCATGGTGCCGGTGAGCGTGCCGTCCCCGTAGACGATGCCGTGGGCGATGCCGAAGGGGCTGGGGGTCCACTTGTGGATCAGCGACCGGGGCAGCTTGTAGGAGAGCCGATCGCCCGGGAGCAGGTCGTCGGTGTGCTTCTCGACCATCTGGTCGCCCTCACGGACGAACCAGCGGTGCTCGCCGGTGGCGTAGATGACCTTCTGCCCACGGCGCTTCTTCAGGGTGATCTTGCGGAGGGCCTGGGTGCCGAAGGAGCGCACCTCGGCCTCTACCCAGTCACCCTTGCCGTCGAGCACCCGCTGGGTGGTGCCAGCGACCTCCTTGAAGCTCCGGGGGCCGTCGAAGGTGAGAAACTCGGTGTCACCCGAGAAGCACCAGTCGTAGGACCAGTCGTGGCCCGGCCGCGGCTTCATGTTGTCGGGCACGTTGTCGACGATGGCGTCGAGCACCTTGTCGATGATGTTGGCCCCTCGCCGGAGGTCAGCCTCATCTTGGGCGGCGATCACGTCATAGGAACAGCTCCGGCACTGAGAGTCCCACTCCGGGTTCCAGGTCTGGCACTGGGGGCACTGCCATGCGCCCACCGGGTCGGTGCCGTTGTAGTCGGCTTCGCCCTCCTGCCCTCGCTGCTCGGGCGACAGCTCGTGCCACCAGACGCCGGCGGTCTTGGAGGCCATGCGCACGTTCTCCAGCGGAGGGCGCTCGACGAGGATCTCCGACAGCATGGGGTAGTCGTCGCTGGCGAGGTGGAAGGTGTCGTCGGTGGCGCTGCCCTCGGGCTGGACCACGGGCGCCCGGGATACCCGGGTGGAGGCGATGGAGCCGTCGATCGAGTTCAGCTCGGAGGGGCCGTACTCGCCGCCGCCCATGCCGGCGTCGAGGGTGACGATGTAGACCTCGTTGCCCGGGTGGGGGCCGTCGACGACCTCGTCGACCACGCCGGCGTATCCCTCACGGGTCATCACGCGCTGGCCGGGGCGGAAGTCCCACCACTCCTGGGAGGTCACGGCCTCTCGGCGATTCGGGTGCGTAGGCATCTCACCCCTTCGTGGCTCTCGTCTCGTCCTCGACAGGATCAGTGGTCCGGCCCATCTGCTCGTCGAGGCTCACGTTACCCTTCATGCCGAGGTAGCGGCGCAGTCCGATGTGGGCCGGACCGCTCTGCACGTTGCCCCTGGTGATCTTCGTGACCTTGGCCCGGTTGACCTCGGCGATGCGCTCGCGCAGAGTGGCGGTCTTGCGGGCCGGCTTGGGCATGTTCGCCCGCGCCTCGTCGGACTCCTCGGGGCGGGAGCGCTGCACCTTCTGCTGCATCCAGTTCCGGGGGCGGTACGCCGGAGCGCCGTCTCCCTCGGCCGGAGCTGCTCCGTCGTCCGCCGCGATGGGATCCTCTTCTGCACGCACCTGGTCGACTTCCTCGCTGGTGTGCCCGAGCTGGGCGTAGCCGGGCTGGCCCTCGCCGAGCAGGGGCACGATCGGCTCCTCAGCCGGTGCCTCGTTGCCCTCGCCGGGCACGGTCGCCTTCGGCTCGAAGTGCTCGCGCAGCTCGGGCGGGATGGGCAGACCGTCGTTGCGGAGCGCCTTGTAGGTGTCGAGGTCGGTCCGGGCCTTGGCCACGGCCAGCTCGACTGCCTCGTCGGCCACGGCCTCGATCTCGGCTTCGAGGTCGATGTTGACGTTGGTGAGGCGCCGCTTCATCGAGATGGGCACGCCGGACTCCCGGAGCGCCTCGATGAGCTGGCGCTCTTCCTTCTCGTCGCTGAGGTTCATCGCCTTGATCTCCATGTCGGGGATCAGCAGCTTGGGCTGCTCGACGATGAGGTAGTCGCCGGTCTCGGGGTCGACCTCGACGGCCTCCTCCATGATCGGGTACTTCACGCCGCCGCGCATCTCGTAGTCGAAGTGGCCCTGGGCCTCGGCCACCACGAGCGCACGCTGCTGGTAGTGATCCTTGATGACGCCGTCCTGGTAGTCCGTGAGGAGCTGGGTGACGAGGTCCCGGTTGAGGGCGTCGGCGGCGTAGGTCTCGCCCTGGCCGGCGCCCATGAGCATGGTGCGGCTGAGGCCGAAGATCTGGAGCTGGCGGTCGATGAGCCGGTCGAAGTCGGTGTTGAAGTCCGGCATCACCTCCTTGCCGAAGACGTGGGTCATCTCGACGGCGAAGTTGTAGGTGAGCACCCGGAAGTCCGCGGCCAGGGCCGCGTCGAGCATCTCCTCGAACTCCTCCATGTCGTTGTCGGTGGGGACCCAGGGGGTGTTGGTGCCGAGGTCGGTGGCCGAGGCGCCGAGCTTGGCCAGGATCAGCGGGGTGTACAGCCGGTCGGCCACGGCGTCCTGGGCGGCGTTGAGCTTCTCCTCCTGGACCACCGAGCGCAGACCGCGCAGCATGATCGGCACGCCCCGGGGGTTGAACGTGTCGGCGTCGAACTTGATCTGGCGCAGCAGCACGGTGGAGACCGGCATCTTCGCCTCGTCGCCGGCGAACTGCAGCAGCTCGGGGTAGTCCCGCACGAGAGCGTTGTACTCCCACGCCGGCTTGCGGTCCCGGAGCACGTTGCGCAGGTGCTCGGGGAGCTGCATGTAGAAGTACGGGTCCTTCAAGAACGGCGACCGGTGCACCTCGACCGAGTCGGCCGAGATCAGCTCGTCCCCGTCCCACACGCCCAGCACATCGTTGAAGCTGCCCAGGGGCCAGGCCTCGCCGACGGTCCAATACTCCCGGCCGAGCTGCTTCAGGAACGAGGTGTCGTACTTCAACTGGTCGAAGAACTGGACCGAGTAGAAGTCGGTGAGCGCCGGATCCTTGCAGGTCAGCTCCATGCCCGTGAGCGGGTACTTGGAGTAGATGTCGATGGCCGAGGCGAGCACCGGATGAGTTAGGTAGAGCAACTTACAGTAGGCCCGGAGCTTCTTCAGCTCTTCCGGCTCGTGCACCCGGTACGGCAGGTTGTTCTGCTGCCAGTAGAACATCGGGTCGTTGGGCTTGCCCGTGGCGAAGTTGATCGAGCCGGAGCCGCCGGTGGTCATAGCCGTGCGCTCCATGGCCCGAGCCTGACGGGCGTTGACCCGTCGGTTGCGGTGCATGGCGCTGACGGTGGGATCCTCAGCGGGGCCTCGCTGGCCCAGCTCCATGGCGCGCCCGACGGGGTCGTTCGTGCCGAACTTGGTGGGCTTGCGTGCGGCGGGGAGGATCCAGCGGGGGTCAGCCATCGGTCGACGCCCGATCGGCCCGGACCTGGGCGATCACGGCCTCTCGGTCGTCGGCGTGGGCGATGGCCAGGTGGCGCACGAAGGCATCGTCGTCGAGCGCTGCGCCCGAGCCGGTGACGTAGTGCGCTGCGACCTGCTGAGCCGGCGGGTCGAAGGCGGCGACCTCGGAGTCGGGCGGCTGGAAGGGTGCGTCGGGAGCCGAGGCTTCGGCGAGGGCGTCGGCGTTGGAGCCGGCCTCGCCGGGCATGCCGGGGATCTCGACGGGCTGGCCGTTGACGGTCTGGGGCATGGCCGAGCGCATCGGCTGGACCTGGACGGTGAAGGCCGACTCGCAGAAGTCGCACTCGGTGGTGCCGTCGGAGCGCGCCCAGACCTGACCTCCGCCGCAGAACGGGCAGTTCTCGGTGTTGATGAACCCCTCCAGCACGAAGTTCTCGTGCTCGGGCACCCGAGGACAGAACACCTCTTCGACGAGGTCGGTGTGCTCGACGGACTCGACCGTCCATCCGATGCGCTCTCGCACTTCCCGACCCTGATACTTCCTGTCGTACCGACGACGATGATCAGCCGTCAGGAAGAACTCCGACTTCAGCGTTGAGCCGATGAAGGAGAGATCGTGGAGTTCTGACGGCTCAGTGCCAAACCCCAACCGACTCTTGGTGTAGATCCCGAAGGTTCCGATGCCGAGGCGGGTAGCCACGAGCTGAGCGAACTCCAGGCTCTCGATCGAGGCCGAGGAGAGCTTCACCGTGCCGCTGCTGTCGACGCAGCCATCGGCGGCGAAGTAGCCGGCGAGCCAGCCGTAGAGATAGGGAATCGACTCGTCGAGGGACGGACGATCCTTGAAGAAGGCGGGGAGGTCCAGGACCATTTGGCCCAGAACCCCGGCCGGTGTCTTGACCGGCGACGTGCGTGACTCGGAGAAGTACCGAAGCAACTGGGCATCCTTCTCCCCCCAGAGACGGACGACGCTTCCCTTGGCAGCTCGCGTGCCATCGCCGTAGACAATGCCGTGAGCGATCCCGAACGGACTGGGGGTGGAGGTCGCGATGGCGCTCTTGGGAAGGAGCCATGCAAGCCGATCTCCGGGCTGGAGGTCGATCGTCGAGACAGTCCGAGCTTCCTTGCGATTCGGGTCCTGGCGAACACGCACAAGCCACCGATGCTCGGGCGTCCAGTAGGTCTCCTTGATCTGCTTGTTCCGACGAAGGACGACCTTCATCAGCGGCTGCTCGCCGAAGGAGTGGACCATGGCGTCTCGCCACACCCCGCCGGCCCCGGTGTTGACGAGCACCTTCTGGATGGTGCCGACCGTCTCCCCGAGGGTCTTCAGTCCGTCGTAGGTCCAGTAGCGCTCCGAAGCTCGGCCGCAGTGGTAGATCGTCTCGCCGTCACCCGAGTCGTGGGCGACCACGGGGTCGAGAGAACCGTGCATGCGGGTGCCAGGGGCGCCGGCAGCGCAGCCGGGGCACACGAGCTGGCCGGCGTCGTTGCGGACCCGCTGTCGGGCGAAGGGCAGCTTGGAGCCGCAGGCCTCGCAGGTTCGGACTGGAACGACGTTCATCAGGCGTCCTTTCCGAAGGCGTCACGCAGGAGCTGGAGGGAAGCTACTGCAACGAAGTCGCCAGCCTCGTCTTCGTCGAGCTGGGCGAGGACGGGGGCGATGGAGGGGTCCTGGCGGATACGCAGGGCGACCATGGCCAGCGCGTCCTCGCCGATGGACTGGAAGTTGGCCAGCCGGCCCTCGGTGTTGAGGGCGTTGAGCAGGCCCACCGAGCCGGTGCGCTCGATGACCGAGCGGGCCTCGATGACCTCGTCGACGTGGGCGGCGGCGTGGTGGTTGCGCACCCCGGCCAGCGAGCCATTGACGACGAGGTCGTTGTTGTCGACCAGAGAGCTGATGGTGCCCGAGAGCGCGCCGGAGGTCCAGCGCACGGCGGAGCCGGTGTGACCCTCATCCACGACGCGACCCTGATCCCCGATGGCGGGTCCGCCAGGGGAGGGGTAGCCGCAGAAGGCCACACGGTCACCGTTCTGGATCACTCGACCACCTTGGGGAAGCGCTGGACGGTCCGCCGGGCGATGGCCACGGCTCGGGTGCGGGGCATGCCCGGGTTGGTCGACATGATGCCCAGGGCGATCTCGTCGACCTTGGCTGCGGCCTTGGCGATCCGGCTCTTCGAGGCGGTCCGGCCCATGTGCTCCAGCCAGGCGTTGCCAGCAGCGGTGTTGCCGCCGTCGTACTCGGGTGCGTAGTCCGGGGAGAAGATGCCCGGCACCGGCATGTGGGAGGCCATCTCGGTGGCGAGGCCCTTGCGTCGATGCTCCGGCTCCACGTTCACATGCTCCACGAACCCATCAGCGGCGTACTCCAGGAAGCCGATGCGCACGCCGTCGAGGTGGGCCTCGACCACGCCGCCCATCCCTCCCCGGCTCCGGTTCGAGAACGTGATGCCGCTGGAGGAGGCGAGCACCGGGGCGTTCGGGGCGTTCCAGATGCGGCGGTTGCGCTCGAACTCGGACCACTCGTTGCCCTCGGTGTGCTCCTTGACCATGATCTCCTTGACGACCTGCCCGCCGGCTGCCGTGCGCCGACTGGCGACGTGAGCGGGCATCAGCCAGGTCTCCAGCCCATCGGGGAAGCGGACGACGTAGTCCTCGCCCTGCATCCTCAGCACCTCTGCCACCGTCCCAGAGGGGTACGTCACATCGTTGGACATCACGACAGGGACCTTCAAGGTGACCGTGGCTGCCGTGCGCCGACCCTTGCTGATCGTGACGGTGTCGCCGGCGGTCTTCGATGCAGCGACGTTGCCGCCGTACTTCTCGTTCATCTTCTCGATGGCGTGCTCGATCCAGGCGTTCACCATCGGCTCCCCGCCCATGCGGCGGGGGTTCTCGTGGGCCTCACGGTCGGTCGTCGACCAGGAGCACCCGGGGGCGATGCAGCGGATCCCGTCGGCTGCACCATCGATGGGACGGTTCTCGATGGGGCCGGTGTAGGTGTAGGCCCGGATCGAGGCGTAGGGGTTGTGCGGATCCGAGGACTGCGCCGGATCCCAGTTCGCCGTGAGTTCCAAGGAACTCGTGCGGCCGGTGCCCTGCTTGGAGGCGAAGCTGTCCTTCCCCAGAGACGGATCACCGGGACCGCCGAGCTGGCACTGCGGGCAGTAGTTCAGGTCGCCCCGGTAGGTGCCCGAGCCGCAGCGGGGGCAGTCGCCGGTGACGGGCTGGCCGAGTCCCTCGCTGGCACTGGGGGCCGCTGTACGCCGGCTGCCGGCCTTCTCGACGGCCGTGGCTGCCCGGTCGGCCTCGGCCTGGGCGTGGGCCATGGTCGGGGCCGTTCCTGAGTGGAGGACCTTCTGCTCGCCGTTCAGGTGGAGGAAGCTCGCCGGCTCCAGGACCTGCCAGGAGTAGCCGTCGACGACGGGGTCCACCCGGCCCTCCAGGCCCCAGGTCGTGTACTCACGGTAGGTGAAGCCGTAGACGCGATCGACCGACCAGATGGACCCGTCCACGAAGGCGACGCGGCCGGTGCCCTGCTTCGAGGAGGTGATCCACGACTCCTCACGGTCGGGCGGGAGGATCCGCTCCGGCTCACCCGGAAGGCCACGGGCATCCAGCTCGGCTCGGACCTGCTGGACGGCCTCACGCAGCCCCACGTCGTAGTTGCCGCCCGTCTTGGGGCGACCACCGGTCCGAACGGTCCAGAGGCACATGCCCTCCCGCTCCTCCTGGATGATGTCCCAGTGCTGGCCGCTCCAGCTCGACGAGTAGGCGCTGCTGGAGGTGTCGATGGCCTCGGCGGTGTGCTTCGAGGCCCAGTTGCCACCCTGCTGGTACGCCGATCGGACGACCTCGGCAGCCTCGTGGTCGGTCCACCCGTTGATCCTGGCGATGCCCTCCTCGGCCATGAGGGTCAGGGCGTCGATGCGAGAGACCCCGGCTGCGGCCTGGGTCATCGCCCACTCGTAGATGCTGGTGCGGCCGTCGGTGGAGAAAGTCTGGGCGAACCCGACCCGATTCGATGCGGGGGCGCTCTCGTCGAGATCGAGGGCCGTCGAGCCACAGGTGCAGCGCAGGGCGGTCACGGCGAGGGCGTCGATCTTGGCCCGTCGTCCACAGCTTGTGCACTGGATGGGGATGAACATCAGGCTGCTCCCTGACCGACGCCCATGGGCTGGTCGTTGCTGGATCCGTTGGCCGGCGCTCCACTGGGGCGCTGGCGGGGCTTGGTGGTCTGCGGGCTGACCGGGGCCGGCCCGTCGAGCATGTCATCTGGAGTGCCGTCGTTGCTCGGCTCGGGGGTGCGCTCGTCGACGGCGTAGGGGTTAGCGTCGCTGTCGCCGTCGAAGGGGTTGGCCTCGGCGGTGTGGCGGGACGCCGAGACGACCTGGTCGAGGGCGTTGCGCAGGACGGTGGAGAGCTGGCTGGCTTCGAGATCGCGCTGCTGGAACTCGACGATCCAGTTGAAGGTACTGCGCTGGCTCTTGCCGATCTCCACGTCGTAGTAGTCCCGGGCGTTGAGCTTGATGATGACCTTGCGCAGCGGGTTGCCGGCGCCGACCTGGAACATCACGCCATCGCCGAGGTCGACGGTGTTGCGCTGCCCGAGCGACATCAGCGTCATGGTGCCGATCTGCTGGAGGATCGTCCTGGCGTCGGCCTGACGGCCCTTCTCGCCGATGATCGAGTCCGAGCCGGCGGCTGCGCTACGAGCGAAAGGGTGGCGGCTCGCCGTGACTGCAGCTTGACGACTACCCAGCTTCTGCCAGCCGTCGTTGCTGTAGAAGGTCCTGAACTCCCAGCCGCCGTCGGTCTTGCGGAACTCGGCCCCGCCGCCGTCGTTGCCCTCCATCGACCAGGAGCCGTCCTGGCCCTTCACGAAGGCGTAGGTGAAGCCGTCGGCCGTGAAGACGTGGCCTGGGTTGATCTCCCTGGCTCCGACTCCGCCCCAGTGCATCTTGGCCTTCTCGTAGAGGTCGGCCGGTGGCGTCTCCGGGTGGAGGGAGGGGTTCCGGTACGCCCCGTCGGGCTGATGGCCCCAGGCGTCGGCCGTGTGGCGGCTCGCCAGCGGCTTGGGCTTCTTGGTGGTGTCCACCTCGGTCTTGCCGTCGGCCGGGGGCTGCTGAGCGTTGGGGTCCTCGACCGGGGCGCCACCGGCGAAGGTGAAGACCGTGCCGGCGGAGTCCACCCACTTGCCGCCCTCGTTGGTGACGCCGAACTTACCCTTCTCGTAGGTGAAGAAGGCGGTGGTCCCGTCGAAGCTGTCGAAGGTGCCCTCCACGTCGCCGGCGTCGGTCTTCTCACCGGTGAGCGTGTAGCTGATGGTGACCGGGGAGCCGGCCTCCATGGCAGCAGGGTCGTCACTGGCGGTGGGGTCGGTCTCGGAGGGCTGACCCTCGGTGTCGGCCGCGTCGGTGGGCGCGCCCGGCTCCTTCTTGGCGAAGGGGTTCTCACCAGCGGTGCGACGACGGGCCTCGTGGGCGTTGGTCTCGTCGAAGTAGAAGGTCAGCTTGCCGTCCTGGCTGTCCCTGTGGTTCAGGGTGATGCCCACGACCTCGGGTGCGAAGTTCGGACCGTTCCTCTGGGCCAGCTCTTCGTGGAGGCGGGAGAGGGCTGCGTCATGGGCAGCCTGCTCGTTGCCGACCCCGGTGGTCTCGACCCTGACGTGCCAGTTGCCGAAGCCATCGGCCCAGGCGTTGATGTCGCCGATGCCGGCAGCGGTACGACGACGAGCCGTGCTGTTGAGGCCGAACAGGGTCGTGGAGCGGAGCCACTCCTCGCACTCCGCCTTCGTCGCCGGAGCGGGCAGGAGGTTCTTCCAGCCGTCGGAGAACTTGCCCTCGACCTTCCACATGCCCTCGCTCTGTGCGGCGGGCACGATGCGGGTCTCGATGGGGTTCTCCAGGTTGTCGCCGTCGATGTGCTCGATCGGGAAGGGGAACCCTCCCGCCGTGCGTGAGGCGGTGGCCGGGTGGCCGTAGAACTGCTCGTAGGACTGGACGGACTCGATCGAGCCTCCACCCCACCCGCTCACGATGAAGACCGTGATGCTGTTGTTGAACAGGTTCTTGACGTGGATGATGGTGCTGGGCTGGCTCCGGTCCCACATCTTCTTGACCTCAGCCTCGACGACGTTGATGTCGTCGGTGTCGAGCTTCACCCAGTCCTTGCCGGGGGCCTTCACCTCGTAGCCGTCGACGGTGTAGGCGGTGCGCCGGCTAGCGGTGGTGGAGTCGGGCACATCCGCTGTGTTGCCGTAGGCGTCGGCCGAGATGTAGAAGCGGGAGCCGTCCGAGTGGCTGCACTCGAAGACGCCGGGGCGGTCGTCCTGCTTGATGCGGTAGCCGTGGTCGCCCCACTCGCGGGAGAGGTAGCCGACAGCGGCGCCCATCTGGTCGGTGGTGGCGGACCAGCCCACGCTGGCCTGGACGAAGATGTTCGGGGTGCGCTTGGCGACCTTCGAGCGGTCAGCGGTGCGGATGTACACGCCGCCGGTGCCGCCGAGGTACAGGGCCGAGTAGTAGCCCTTGTCGGCGAGGAGGCCCACGGCGCGGGTCTGGTCGGGGCTGTGGTGCTCGTTCGAGCCGCCGTGGCTGGAGAGGTACTCGCGCCAGAGCAGCTTCATGTCGTCGAGCGACCCGCGGCCCCGCTCGGTGGCGACGCTGTCGTCGAAGTTGTAGATGTTGCCGAACTCGGTGCGCCCGTCGGTGGTGAGGAACACGTAGTCGCCGCCGGCCGTCTTCTTGGAAGCCGAGCGGGTGTCGGGGCGGCTCCAGTGGACACGGAGGTCCGGGCCGATCTCGGCCTTGGTTCCGCCGCACCAGCGGGTGCTGCCGTTGCTGGTCTGCACCTCGACGGCGTACATGTCGTCCACGATGGGGGCGTTCGCCGGGTGGTTGCCGGGAGCATGGACGATCACTCGGGTGACCACCGCTCCGGCCTGGCCGGCGAGCACATCGTCACCGGGGGCGACCGACCCTGAGGGGTTGCCGAGGTTCACCATCCCGGCCTGCTTGCGGGAGGCGGTCACCGGCTGGTGATCCTTGGCAGCGACCTTGGCCGAAGCGACCTGGACGATCTTGTCGGACGGCCGGATGTTACCTTCACCGGACTTAGCTGCGTCCTCCGTCTCGTAGGGACCACCGAACTGCCTGCCTCCGCCCTCCTTCTCGAACACCCGGTACCAGCCCGAGGGGAGGTCGGTGCGATGTCGCAGGAACTTCACGCCGTCGTGGTAGCGCCCCTTCAGGACACTCGGGACGATCCACCCGAGAAGGGTGTGGTAGATCCCGTGCTCGACCAGGATCGGGAAATCATCGGCTTCCCAGGCCTTGTCGAAGGCCGAGGCCTGACGCTGCTGGTTGCGCTCGTAGGCCCGACGGGCGTTGACCCGCTGGGCCTCGGCCTGGCGCTCGGTGAACACGGCCTGGAAGTCGGCGTGCAAGGCGTCCATGGCTGCCTGGTGCACGACGGGGAAGGCGCCCACGTCGCTGCCCACCGCCTGGTGGACCGCGGCCTCGATCCGGTCGGCGATGAGCGCCACCCGGTTCTCGTGGTCCAGCGTGGACTCGGCCGAGGTGAGGTACGGGATGAAGTCGGCCAGGGCGATGCGAGCCGAGGCGGTGCGGTGTGCGAGGCGCTCGGCCTCGAAGTCCCTGGTGGATTCCTGCCACAGGTCCGTCATGTTCAGTGGCCCTTTCGGTGCTGCGTTGGCTGATGGGTGGCGGCGTAGAGCGCAGCCAGGGTGAGGATGATGAGGGCGACGGCGAGGAGCATCAGTGGCCCCAGCCGTACCCGGTGCGGTGCTTGGGCTTGCCGTCCCAGGCCCATGCCGAGATCACGTCGTTGACCTTGATGGCGGCGCTGCCCTGGTAGCCGGACTTCAGGCGCTTGGTCATCTCGGGGCCGATGTAGTTGCCCTTGTCGGGCATGACGCTCTCGGACGGTCCGCTGTCGCCGACCTGGACCTGGCCGACCTCACGGATCCGCACCGAGGCACCGGTCAGCCCGGTGACCTCGTAGAAGTTCACGTTCGTCTGGTCGTAGCCCCAGGAGCCGTAGAAGATGTCGCCGACGCTGACGTTCAGCTCTGCCGGGCTGGGCATCGCCTCACGAACGAAAGGGCGGCGGCTCGCGAGGTTGGCCTGCACCCGACGGCGGAAGGCTGCCTGCCGGGGGTTCAGGTTGCCGGCGGTGGTGATGGGCCAGCCGCCGCTGGCAGCGGCCTCGCTGTCGCAGGTGGCGCAGCGGCCCGAGCTGGTGTCGTCGCCGTGGATCCCGCAGGTGGTGCTGCCCCTGCCGGCGGCGTCGTTGAGCATCTCGCCCATCTGGCGGTCGTCGAAGGCGTGACGCCGGCTGGCCGTGTTTGGGACGAAGGAGTTGTTGGGCGTGTACTGGCAGTAGTCGCTCGCATGGTCGCAGTCGCGGTGGCCGTCGGGACCGGTCTCGTAGCTGTACGAGGGCTTGCTCGGATCCTGGCGCTCAGCCCAGCCCGCCGGCGGCTGACCCATCGGGGGAAGGTTGTCCAGCGGATCGCCGGAGGCCTCCTTGGTCTTCTCCGTGGCCCGCTGCTCCTTCGAGCAGTCGGTGTGGGTGGAGGCGTTGCCGTCGCCGACCCACACGTCGTGGGTCTTGCAGAAGACGCCGGCGGTGGACTGGAACGACGAGGTCCGGGGCTTGCCACTGGCCATGGAGATCCAGTGGTCCTCGCCCTGGGCGAGCACGTCCTGGCCGCACACCTCGCAGTTGAGGGCGTGGGGCTGGCTGTTCTTCCAGCGCCCGTAGGCCTCGACGGTGAGGGTGATGAAGTTGTCGGCGATGTAGCTGCCGCCGGCCCGGGAGCCGATGTAGCCCATCGCCGCTGAGCACGGGATGCACCACGAGAAGTTCCCGCCGGAGTCGGCCAGGGCGACGATGCGCTCGCTGTCGGGCAGGCCCGACTTGTGAGCCGTGCGCCGGTGGGAGACCTTGGAGGCGTGGCGCCCCGGAGGATCCTCTTCGTGGTAGTCGTCGATGATGTTGGCGCTGGTGATCTCGGGGTGGGCGTTGAGGAACTCGGGGGCGTCCCCGTCCTCCTCCAGCCAGGCGATGCCACCGCTGGTCCACGAGTACGGGGAGTTCCGGGCGATGCGGCCGGCGTCGGGGTACTCCGAGATCGGCACGCCCAAGAAGCCGTGGCCCGGGGTGGACCAGAACTCGATCCCCGCCGTGCGCCGACTGGCCTCAGTGCCACCAGGCTTGGCCTCGTGGTCGTGCTTCTCGCCGTTGTCGTGGTGGTAGGTCCCGTCGGGGTC
>ERZ724520.875-NODE-875-length-15774-cov-4.280998_pt1 | contig 15774 bp, 24 predicted proteins | sample MGYA00376053_ERZ724520 | MGnify/ENA primary metagenome ERZ724520 (study PRJEB28724, sample SAMN07190886) | activated sludge metagenome | isolation source: activated sludge of sewage treatment plant in Hong Hong | place: USA: Christiansburg, Virginia | collected... | reverse complement strand
CCGCTTGGACTGCAATACTCTATGATCGTCTGCGAGCCGAGCGAATCGAGCGCAGCCGCGTTGAACGATATGTATCGCCCGGACGCGCCTGCTTCGGTGGAGGTTACTGTCGTCAAGATCAGTCCTCAGTGACAACCGTTCCGGCGTTCAGTCGAGGAGTGACACCCGAGCCGCAGACGATGCTGGGGCTGATCGCGCCCTTGTAAAGCAACTTTCCTGCGCCGCTCGATGCGGTGCCGATGCCAAAGTGCGTCGCCGTTCCGCTGCCGCCCGTACCCGCCGGGAAATCGACGTTTGCATCGGTTGCGACCGCGTTGCCGGTGACAGTCCAGCCCGCAGTAGAGCGCGCCACCGCCACACGTGCATAGGACGTATAGGCAATCTCGCTGGTCGTCTGATCGCCGGTTTCGCCCGGATCAGCGGTGTGCAGCGAGAAGTACAGACTGCCTGCCGTTGCAGCGCCCGGAAGCCCGGTTGCATCGCCGACTCCGGCGAACGTGGTGTTCGTGAAAACCAACTCAAGCAAGCCGGTTTCCCATGTATTTGTCTTGCTCATGTGAGCCTTTCAGTTGCCAGACGCCAGCCAAGAGCCTGCATGATCTGGACGGATTCGTTGTTTCGCACTTCGGTCGTCTTGCCGTCGCGCTCCATCACTACGTTTGCAGGCTTTTCGGCCTGCGCCTTCGCCGCGCGCTGTTCGCGTGTCAGTCCTGCCATGTTTCAGCCTCAAGAGGAAGGGGGCCGAAGCCCCCATTCCATTAGCCCAGCACGGTCGCGATGTGCTGCGACTTCCAAGCCTTCGAGCCGTACAGGCAACGGACCTCGAACATGGCCTTTTGATAGCCCTTGTACGCAGCGATCTCAAAGACCAGACCGGAGAACGGGTCCTGAATGGTCATCATGTCCACCGCAGCATCACCACCCATCGGCAGGGCAGGCGGACGGATTGCCAGTTCGATGGCCGACTTGTGGAAGGCCATGTTTGGCGTGTAGTTGTTGCCCACGGTGACGGCGTCGTTGTCTGCCTCGACAGCCAGCGAGCCCGGTGCGCCGATGGTGAACGAACCACCCGACAGCGCCGTATTCACGACATACTTGTCGGTCGTGCCAGCGAAGGTCACGATATCACCAGCCAAGATGGTGTTGGAGCCGGTGTCCACCGTGATGGTGGTTGCACCGACAGCCAGCGCGCCGTTCAGCAGGTAGCTTGCGCCCGTGCCCTTGGTCACTTGGCTGATCTGTGCCGACTCGCGCAACATCAGACCTTGCAAGTCAAGCAATACGCCCTGACGCAGCATGTCCGAACCGCCAGCCTCGTTGACCTTGTACAGGTTGGTCAGCTTACGCATCGCAGCGCCAGCAGCGGTGTTCATCACCAGCGAAACGTTGCCGTCCATCGGGCAGCCGTTGTCAACCAGGATCTTGCGGACATCAGCCACAACATCGATGGTCGATGCGAATGGCGTGGTGCCTGCAGTGCCGGTTGCACGAGATGCGCCTTGGTAGGCGGTCGTGAACAGCGACAGTTCGATGGTGTTGCAGATGGCGCGCATGGCTTGCCGGATCTGGTCGCCGTAGATCGTCTCGAAGCCGCTGCCGTTGTTGACGTGCTTCATGTCCTCACCAGTCCAAGGAATCTGGACAGTGGCGAAGGTGTCAACGGTCATCGTCTTGTTATCGACGGTCTGATCGGTGCCTTCCGGGATCGTCATCGACGGGGCGAACGATGTCGAGACGGTCGGGGTGCGGGTGAAGTGCGAGCGGACGGGATCGCCCTTGGCAACACGGGTGACGGCATCACCGTTGACGGTGACAGCGGGGATGAAACCGACCAGTTCGCGTCCGACAACGTCGGCTGCTTTGTAGATGTCGGCTGCGAGGTTCGTGAGTACGTTTGCCATTTTGTTGGCCTTTCAGAAATGAAAAAAGCCACCCGGAGGTGGCCTGATTTGGTTGAGTGAAGATCAGTCGGTGACTTTCCCGCCGCTGCGTGAGAACGTCGAACGCTCGATGTGGCTCATCGTGTCCCATTTGCTGCGGGTCACTGTCTTGACTGCGGCGCTTCCTGTTGAAGCACCGGCCCCCGAACCGCTCGCGCCAGAGGCATCGAACGCACGGGCATAGGTTTCTGACTGGCGCATCTCGCTGACCAGATCATTGATCGTGAGGAACTTTCCCTTTGCATCGACGCGAGGGTTTCCCGCCGCATCGACAACGCGAGTGACAAACTCCCCGTCCTCTTGCATCACGCGGACGTTCTGCTTGACGTGAGGGAGCAGCAGGGCCGCTGCGCCCTTCATTTCGGCAATCGCTGCCGTGGCCTGCGCGTCGATCAGATAACGCTCGATGGCCTTGTCTTTGGCCTGGACAACCTCGTCACGCTTGGAGAGTTCCTTAGCGTGCTGATCGGCCATCTGCTGTCGGACCTTTTCCCAATCACCAGACTTGCCGAGCTTGTCTGTTTCCGTCTTGTGATGCGCTTCGAGCAGTGCGTTGATTTCGTCGGGCGTCTTGCCCAACTTCTCCCAAGCACTTACCTTGCGTGTCGCTTCCTTGGCTGCGTCCCGCTCTTTCTGTAGTGCCGACTTCAACCCTTGCGGGTCTTCGTAGCCGTCGAGATCGAGGCGGAATTTGCCGTTGTCCTCTTTGTAAAGAGGGCGGACAGATTCGGGAAGGGTGTCTAGCGTTTCGACTTGAAATTGCAGAGCCATTGGGGATCGTTCCTCTCGAACGGGAGATGCGCCGAAATCACTTCGGCAATGAAAAAAGCCGCCGAGCATCACGCCGGGCGGCTTGTTGGTAACTTGTCAGATCAGGCGAGGATGATGCGCTCGCCTTTTGCAAAACATGCGGCACAGATCATCTGCTTCGTGCCGCCTTGTGGCCTGCCGTCCTTCAACAGCACACTCGATTTAATCTCTATCACTTCACGACATCCACAGCGGCATTCAATCAACGCTGCGGGCTTCGATTCTTTCAGGCGTTGCCGTCTGCGCTCCGACTCTGGCGCGGTTGTTTTGGGGACAATGGACAGTTTCGTTGTCACACCGAATTCAACTTCACCGGGATTTCAAAAATCATCCACACCTTACTGTGAGGATCAGCAGTGGCCGTCCCCTCAAAATCATAGACATCTGATGTGTATGACTTGATCCGAACGCGCAACCTCTTCGTCCGTCGTGACTTCTTGGAAAGCGCAATCCGTCTTGACTGCTGATCTGCAAATTCAAACCGCATCTCACCTAATGCGCCGTGGACCGGGGCAGCCTGCATTTGCACAGACCACACATCAAGCTTCAGCATTTTGGAGCCGAAGTAAACCGCCGTTCCTTTGGGGTTCCGTGTCATGTCAAGTCCAGTGGATCGTAGGGCAAACATCATACGCCCGCACGCTTGAACGCTGCCGCGTCCCGTTTCCGCAGTTCGTCTAGCGTGAGATACACGCCCTTGTCGTTATAGAACTTGTCCAGCGTCAGCCCGCCATCCCTGAGCAGCTTGCCGCGATCTGCACCGAGTATCTGATCCTGCCTCGATGCGCTTTGTTTCTTGAGCCAATCGCCGTAGCTCATGTCTGCTGCCACCTGCCCATCCATGCTGGCCCGCGTGGTCGGCGAGAACTCATCGATGTTCACGCTCAACTCGCGCCAAGACTTCGTGATCGGCACCGAGCTTGAGCGGCAGTTCCAATGCAGTCTTCCAGGCCCCCCGAGCCACGGTATCGCGTGACCTATCGGACGATGATCGACCGGCTGATAACGCAGGTTGTCTCGAATGCGGCACGGTTCCGATGTCCGCGTGTCTAGCGTACTGACCCACTGCACCGCCTTTATCAGGTCGGTGTTGGCATCGTAGAACCTGTCCCGCGTAAAGCCTGCGGTGTGGCTGATCGCCGTTCTAACTACCGCCTCCGCGCCCCGCCTGTCGATCTCGATAACGCCGTCGCTGTATCCCTTCGCCTTCGTGCCTCTGATCCGGCGAACAATCTGATCTGTCGTCTGCTGTTCTATGAATCCCTGCCGCACCGTGTCCCGAATGCGAGTCATGCGCCCGGCTTCGATGCTGCTGGCCCACTCTCTGAGCAGCCTGCCCTGGAATGGCCTGGACATCGCCGCCGCGTACACCTGCTCGACGTTCACCTCGGCCACACCGACCGATGCAATCACCTGAGGCGGGATCGAAGCATTGAACAGCGCCAACTGATAGCCCGCTTCGTAGTCCACCAGCTTACGCACTTCAGCGGACATTTCCTCGCCAATCTGCGCGTATGCCTGTGCGTTCAACTGACGCACCGAGACTAGCAAGTCCTCAAGACGCTGCACCGAGAACGTCGCCGGGGTCATCCGCTCAAGTGCCTGCGTCAGTTCAAAGAACAAACGCGCATCGGAGCGGTTCAACAGCGCAATCATCCTGCGGACGACTTCGTTGCTGTACGCGGCCATGTCCACCGCGTGCCCAACAGCCTTGTCTGCTAGTTCCTCGTTGACGTTCATTCCAGCAACATCAAGGCCGCAAGCATCGCCGCCCTGTTCCTGTTCTTCTGCTTCCGATCCGCATCGGCTGCGCTTGTCATTGCCGCGCTGATCGCATCGACTGCAATCTGTTCACTCAAGGCAACTTGCAACAACCCTGCCTCGACCTTCAGCGCATCGACATTGGCGATCGCCTCAAGTTCTGCGAACTCTCTGACCTGCTCGGCCTGCTTCTCTGCTTCCCGCTGCTTGCGTCTGTTCTCAGCATCGCGCCGGATCGCCTCACGCAAGCCTGCAAGAGCGCCGCCGCTGGCGTCAGGTTGAACAGCCGATGCCGTTGCCGTGATGGACAGCGACGCAGCCCCGGACATCGCACCGGATGCCGCCTCAAGCGTTCCGGTAGCGGTGACCGATACCGCTGCGGTTCCGCTGATCGCGTTCGGATCAGGTTCGCCCGCATCTCCGAACCATTCGCCAGGCCACCCGCCGAGCCATTCGCCCTGCATGTCAGTCGCCGTCTAGAGCGTTGATCGTGCGTGTTCCTGCGCTGTATCCGCCGTCTATCCGTGTCGTCGTGCCGTCGATGCCCACGAACACCGGGTTCGCACCTTCCAGCCCTGTAGCTGCTCCCGCCGCGTGTGCCGCGATGATCCGCAGAATCTGTTCCGCCGTGTAGCCTGCCTCGATTGCGCGTGCCCACACTGCCGATGCAACGCTGGTAGGCGTCACGCCGGTCACGTCCTCAGTCGTTCCGCTCATGTGCCCGATGGCATACGAAACCATCGTTCCCGTAACTTGCATCGAAGCAGTCCCGACCGCAAACCCCAGACCGTTCGCCGTGCCCGATGTCGTGAGCGTGAATGTCGCTTCACCGCTTCCATTCAAGGCAGCAAACGCCGAACCTGTCGCGGACAGACTCAGCGAGGTGGTTCCAATGGCCGAGGCCACCAGTTGGCCTATTGCCGTGGCGGACAGTGCAACCGAAGTCGATCCGCTGCCGTTCACACCCTCCGCGCCTGCGCCCGTGACGGACATCGACACGGAGGTGTAGTTGTGCGACGACATCCCGCCTGCTGTTCTCGGCAGGAACCACGCAGATGGCGACAGATGCCCCGAGGGGATGCCCGACAGCATCGACATCGACTGAAAGCGATTCGCCATCATGCCGGGCTGGCTGAACGCGCTCCGTTCAATGCTCGCAATCGTCCCGCTCAGGAATCGCCCCGGCGACTTGAGGAGAACGGAACGATTGCCGAGCAGCATCAGGACCAGCCAAACTCTAGATGACCAGACAAGGGAGAGGCAACCGGAGTCGCCGCGCCTGCGAGCATCAGCCACGCTAGGCAAGCCTCGTCATAGACCTTCGGCATGCTCATGAATTGGTTCACGAGATCGCGCTCGGCAGTGACGCCCAATGTCGTGATTGGGAGAGTCATGAGGGGCTTGCACAACACGAGGTTGAGCACGCCCGATGTGTAGGTCGCGGACAGGTTGAACTGCTGCACCGATCTGATCCCTGCATCGCCCGCAGCGAGAGGTATGAAAGGCCCGTACTTGCCCGAGCCTGTCCCTGAATAGACGATGCTGGTAACCGCCGCCGCCGTGTTGCCAATGGGCAAAGTCGCTGGCGTCAGGTTGCCCGCAGTGCCGCCGCTGTCGGTGTAGGTAAGCCGGATGTTCGGAGTGCCTGCGCCCATCACCGTAGAAGGCGTGAGGAATGCTTGAACGCCTGCGCCGTCCGTGTATCGGGGAAGGGTTACCGTGTTGTTCAGCGCCTGATCGCCCGTGGTCGTGACAGTCGTGATGGGATAGAACCCCAACAAGTCCACCAACATCAAGACGCAAGGGGCCGTGGTTGCCGCTGCCGTCTGTGCCGCAGCATTCAGCAGGTGCTTGTAACCCGTCCCGCCTCCGACATCCCCGCCGTGCTGAATGCCCGTTGCGCTGGCCGTGTCGTCCTTCAGCGCCTGAAACGCGAGGTTAGTACCTGTTCCAAGGATCGTATCCGCCGCAGGGTTGCCACCGCCTCGAAACAGGCTGTACCAGAGACCCGCAGTGTGGGCAGTGGTGGCAAAGGTGCTTTTCTGCCAATCAGCACGGTAGAACTTCCCGTTCGTGCTGATCTCGTTGATCATGTTGTCTTGCGAGGTAAAACCGGCCATGTCAGCCCCAGGTAGTTTCGATCATGCCGTGAATAGGCGCGGCAGAAAGGGTGCCGTTCGGCAGGGTCACGAAGTTCAGATAGGCGTCATCCTCGATCTGAGGCAATGAGGCCATGTCCGTCAAAAAGTCGATCTCTGTCGGTGCGTCGATGCCTCGAATGCTGATCGAGGCCAATGGCTTCACGAGGACAAGAGCAAATAGGCCCACATCGCCCACGCCGCCCATCGTCACCGACTCCACCCGTTGACACCCTGAACTGCCCGCAGGCAGGCTCAGGAATGGCCCGTTGTTCACGTAAGTTGTGCCCGACCACTGGCTGTTCAGAATCGTGCCGTTCACCAGTTGCGTGCTCATGGTCGCGGTGTTCGTGACCAGACCAGTCGTGCCCGTCGCGTCGGTGTACTTCACCGTGAACGTCTGCCCGCCTGTGTGTCCTGCCACCACCACCGGCATCATCTGCACCCCGACTCCGTCCGCGTGACGCGGTAGCGGTGTCGTGTTGTCCATGAACTGTTCGTCGAGAACAGACTCATCGATGAAGCCGTAGAACCCCACGTAATCGCAGAGGATCATCTGAAGCGGAGTCGCCGCAGCGGTCGGGGTCATCACCAACAGTTTGCGGAGGAACTTCTTAGACGGCGAGACATTCCCGCCGTGCCTCAAGCCGCCGTCTGTGCTCTGCCTAAGAGCGGTAAAAACGCCCGACGTGCCGATGTAGTAGTTCGGGGCAGGGTTGCCCGGCGACATCGACAGATCAAACCACACGCCCGCGCCCGTGGTCTGCGTGGCCTGCTTACGGAACGAGGCGTACAGATACTGCCCCGCGTCCTGAGCGTCAGCCATCACCCGAGCATTGGCAAAACCTGCCATTAGTCCGCCGTCACGTCCAATTCACCGATAGCGAACTGCGGTTGAATGCCGGATGTGACGTTCAGAGTCGCAGACAACGCGCCACTGACCAGAATCTGACCCGCGCCGTTCGATGTCGTCACCACAGAGAAGTGCGTGATGGCGTTTGTTCCGCCTGTGGCTTGCGGGAACTGAATCAGCGCAGCATTCGAGAACGTCGAACCGCCGTCAGTCCAGGCCGTCGCACGAGTCACCGCGACACGCGCATAACTGGTGTAGGTCGCCTCGCTGGTCGTGGCAGTCCCAGCCTCGCCCGGATCGCCCGTGTGCAGCGCGATGTAATGGGTGACATCAGCCCGCCACGATGGGTCTGTACCGACCAACATCGCCTTGAGGATGTCGTTCTCGGTGGTGTTTGACATTGACATGTGATTACTCCATCGTCGCGCCGGTCAGATTGCCGTCCGCGTCCTCTGTAAATTTGACGGTGCCGCCCTTCTCCACCGAAACATTCACGTTCGGCGGGGAAATGTTGACGACGCTTGCGGGTTGCTCGGGCACGTTCACCGTGATCTGCGGTGACTCGACGTTGATCGCCGGGAACTGCACAACCGGAGCCAATGCCTGCGGAACATTCACAACAGCCGCCGGGAACTGAATGCCTGCAATGGCTTCGGCAATCGTCCTGCCCAATTCAGCGAAGTCGATGGGTTCGGGTTGAGCCGCTGTTTGTTCGCTTGGAGCGGACGTTTGTGCTGCTGGCGAGGACGATCCTGCAACGTCAGGCGTAGCAGCCGGATCAACAGGATCTTCCATCGTGCCAAGTGCCGGGCCTTCGACCATGACCGCGTCCAATTCCATGACCGGGTCGAGGTCAGGAGAAAGCATCCCGCGCCGCTGCTGTTCACGGATCGCCGTTTCCTTGGTGATGAGTCCGCCTTGCTGCATGTTCAGGACCAGCTGCGCGGAAGCATCCGTGAGATTCGACGCGCCGAAGTCTTTGAACAACGAGACATGCCCGCCTTCAGGCAGTCCAGCCCACATCGCCATGAATTGCAGGCAGCTGTCTAGGCTGTCCTCGAAGTTCTCGACGATGCGCTGTAGCTCGCACTTGTTGGCTTCGTGCTCGTTGTTCGATTCCGTAGCTGACCTGACGCCGGGTTTCTGTACCAGCAGTTCCGCGCCGGTCTGGATCATCTGTTGCTCTAGGTCTTGGAGCGACTCCCGGCCTGCACCGATAGCCGCGCCTGAATGCTCGACGTACTTCATGTCGGCATCGACCGAGTCCGACCGCACGCCAGCACTCGCGCCGACTGTCACTTGTGCCGTCTCAGGAAACCCCTTCAGGAACAACAGCGGCACGCGAGCGACGTGAACGATGGTGTCTTGATCTGACTGCGACTGCCAGTGCTTGATGTTCAGGAACGCCAGATCGATCAGCGGAGGACATCCCTCCATGAACTCGTCACGCTTGCCGTAGAACGGCACAAACGGGATCGCCGGGATGGAAGTGATCCCTTCCTCGAACAGTTCAAACTCGCCCTTCTGATTCTTGCGGTGCAGTTCGTAGCGTCCAGGCTCCAAGACGCGAACCTGCTCGATGCACTTGACGCCGAACTGACCGTCCTCGACCTCGACCGATTCCATGATGCGGAGTTGAATCAGCGTCTTGACGCCGTTGATCTTGGCAGTCTTCCAGCCGAGGATCTGATCGTGTTCGATGTGGACGAAGTAGGGCCGAGCACCGGCTGCACGTTCGTCTGCCAGCGTCTGAATGCCCGTAGCCTGCGGGAAGTCCACCAGCACGCCCTCAAACCCGTAGGCGATGACATAGCGGAACAGATCAGCAGCGAATGCGTGAATGTTCCGGCCTTCGAGATCGCAGTCATCGAGATAGTCTCGAATGAGCGGGGGAACGTCCTCCCCGATGGTGATCTCTTTGGAGAACGGCTTACCGGACATCACAGACACAGTTCTCGCCAGCGCCGGGTACAACGTCGCCGTCTTCAGGCGCAGATCGTATGAATCCTTGGCTTCCTGCGGCCACTTCGGGAGCATGTGCTCACCACGCTCGCGCATGGCCCGCGTGCCTTCCATGAGAGGCTCGATGACATCCCAATCCAGCGCCATCTCCGCGACTTCGCCCGACTGATCTTGTACTTTGGTAGTCATAGTCTCAGCGGGGAAATGGTGACGTTTCTACGGACTACAGGGAACAGCCAGTCAACCATGTAGCCCACCGCTGTTGTGATGTGCTGATACATGGTTTCCTCTTCAAGAAAGGTTGAGCCTTCCTTGGTTTGAACTGTTGCCAAGCCCTTATGCGTGTAGGGGGCGCGGGCTGGATTCACGAAGAGCGAAACCTCACCAGCAGCGTTTTTTATCTTTGCTCTGACCGCGTTTTGTCGGTCTTTGATTGCCGGGGCTGCGGGCTTGACTTGTCGAGTAACAGCCCACCCAGCCCCGCGCAACACCGCCTCTAGTTCGGTGTAGTCGGAGGCGTGGCCGTGCTTTTCGCCTGCCCTACCTGCCGGGTCGCCATACAAAAGCAGGCTCTTGTTCTGGTGGTCTTGGTACTTCTCGACAAATTCCATTGCAGACTGTCTTGCGACCGCTGATGTCAGGATGATTTCATCCAACAGATAAAGGCTTTCGCCTCTCCGAACCCCTACACCGCTTGACATCGGCGTGAAGTTGAAGTCGTGATACCAGAGAATTTGCTCGTGCGTTGCGATGGTCTCGGACGTGTAGTTGTCGCGCCCGTAGTCCTCATAAATCCGACCGGACGCTGTTTCGAAGCTGGCTTCGTACTCTTGCCGATACTGCTTAGGCGACATCTGCCGCTTAGCGGCTTCGATGGTCTTCGCCGGGAGAATCTCTGACGATTTCCAGTGATAGACGCGCCAGTCTGGATCGTTGGCAGTCTTGGCGTATTCCGCCATTTCATAGAAATGGTTCAGCCCGTCAGGGACTCCGATAAGCCAGCACCACGCCTGATAGTCGGGTCGCTCCGGGTTGTAGGTGTCAAGCGCGGGCCGGATGTTGGCCTGCCACGCCTCTTCCTTCACGTCGGCGATCTCGTCTATCACCCCACCCGACCAAAACACGCCTTCGATCCGCTCAGGCCGATCTAAGCCGATCAGATGCACCTCTGTTGCGTTGTCCAGATACAGGATCAGGTCAGTCTCTGACGGAGGCTTGGTGTGCGTGCTTGAGAAGCTCAACCGCTTCATGTCCGACCAGTAAATTTTTTTTACCTGATCTCGCGTCGGTGCAGCGATGAAATACCGCTCGCCTGGGTTCTTCATTGCCATCTTGGCAACGAACCGCTTAGCCCGCTCTGTCTTTCCTGATCGCCTGCCCGATGGGACAAGAGGAAACCGGACGCCATCGCTGATTGCGTTAACTAAGGCGCGCTGGACGGGATGCTCGATCAGCGGATACCACCTGTCGCGCTCTCTCTGAGCGAGTAGAGGCAGCATCAATCGGGGAGGCTATCCGCTAGGCGCTTCAACAATTCCTCCTTGCTGATTCCGCCCTCTGCCGCTTTCGGCGCAGTCGGCACGCCGTAGCCGCGCTCGATTATTGCCATCGCCGCCCGCAGGCAAACCATGTCGCTCTGGCCGTGATTCATGATCCGTGCGATCACTTCAAGGGCTTGCGGCCCCATCTGACGGCATGCAGCAGCGAGGTCTATTTCCTCAGCGGTCGGTTTCTTTCTTCCGCCTGGATTGCCTGATTTCCCTTTTTCGAATGGCATTGTTTAACCATTGCTGTCAATACGAGCCGAATGGCCGCTCAACAGCGACAAGACTTCTGCGCCATCACATTGATGCTCATATGTTCACCCCTAGGTGCGCCCATAACGACTAACCCGAAGGCTGGGCGCTGCGCTTCTCACTCTCAGCGCGTTCGACAGAGTGCGTGCCGATGAGTTGCCCCGAGGTTGCGAATCTCGGGCCGGGTGCGCCTGCCGGGATAGTTGGTGGGTCGGCTCACTTGGATAGAACCCAATGCGAAGCGTGGAGCCGCCCACCGTAATCTGCCGCGCAAATACAAAAGCCCCATACGGCTAAGTAGGGGCTTAGGGGCCGAAGCCATGAAAGTTGGCGTCACTCTCATTGGCAAAGCCACCTCTAGGGTGGCGTCGCCTGTCCATCCTCACGGACGGTGCTTCTGTGCGGATGCGCGGAGCGTTGGCCGCGAGTCTATCCTGTCTCCTGATCGATGTCAAATCACTCCTTATCCAGTCTTGAAAGAATGTTTGACGCCTTCTCTAACGCATCAACCTTCCAAAGTGGGACCATCTCTCCCGTGTCAAGAAAAAACCATGACATCCCGTACTCTCGTGCCACCTGGACCCGCCGTGACTTCTTAAAAACCCACCACCCTTCTGTGATCGTCACCTCTGCGACAAATGCCCGATTGTTTAAGCTATCACCAAGGATGCGAAGCATCTTGAAGTCGCTGATTTCCATCACACCCCCCGATTTATCAACATCGCCCGCGCCGCAGAGATCAGCGCCGCCAGCCCTTCGAGCGTCTCTCCGACTTCCCTCGCTGCCCGCCGTGGGTTGCCTCCGTAGACATAGCACCATCGCACGCTGAATCTGTGCGCATCAGGAAGCCCGCTGATGGCCTTCTCGACTGCCTGCGCGTCCAGCGTGTTGATCGGGATCGATACGGCTGTTCCTGCCCACACTTCCGAGGCTTTGAACCCGCGCCACATCGGGTGGACCCACGAGGACCGGCGAGGACGAACCCACCGCGCCCAATTCACCAGCCGCTCGTGGATGTGCTCTTGACGGAACGGGACAGCGTTGAAGTCGATGTCACTCCCCATCAGCACCCCCGAATCTGTCCAGCGTCATCTGCGCCCGTTCCACGCTGGTGAACAGCCACGCATCCAGCCCGCGCCCTCCTGCGATCTCCATTGCGCCCTCGACAGCCTCTTCCGCTTTCTTGTCCTTCTTCAATTGAATCGCGTCATCGTGATCGCCGCCCCATGTGTCGTTTTCGACCATGAGGAAGATTTCGCGCGACGGCATGGGACGATCTCCAAACGCCTTCTTTGCGCTTGACGAGGTTCGCTGCGGAACAGCAATGTTTGGATGGATGGCAACCCCCGTCTGGACGTAATGAGCAAACGCCGAACACGAGAGCAACTCTTCGGCGCATCTGCTGATCTGCCCGCAGTCGAATTTCTTGCATGGCGTAACGACGCCTGCGGCTTCGATTGCCTTCACGAACGCATCAAGACTCATCGCTGCCCCCAATCATTCGCATGTTGGGAGAAGAAAGGCACTCCCCATTGGCCTTGAACAGCGTGCCCGTCGCCTTCACCGCGTAGAACTTCCCATCGGCTGTATCGACTAGGGCGCAGTCCCGTTCGAACGTGCCCCAGAACGACTCCACTTTGCGGACGATGTTCGGCAGTTTCTTCAATCGATACGTCTGGCATCCTGTCCCTCGTTCTGATTCGACGGCAATGCAGCCGCGTGTGTCTGCAAGTTTGAAGAATGTGTATGAGTTTGGTTTTGTCATACGAGTCGCACCTGTATGCCGTGGATAGTTGCCATCAAATGCCGCTTGAGCCTGCTCATGGGGGTGTCCATTCCCTTCACGTCCTCGACTACCTTCTCGCCGGAGTCGGTGACGTAGCTGAAATCCGCCCGGTATCGAATGGCAGGCCGCTTGCGCTTCTCGCCGTACAGCTTCACGCCTTCGGCCAGGATGTAGACCGGCTGCAATTCGAGGCCCGCGATGTGCCCGAGCAGCGCCGAGTGAGCCAGCAGCCGATACCGCTTTGCCTCGGCTGCGCTATCGAACGTGATGCCATCGACAACCGTCTTTCGAGCGCCGTACTTATTCGCCAAGTCCGCCCCAATCCGTCACCTCTCCGACAGGAATATCCCGACGCTCGCGCAGTTCGATCAGCAACTCGCACTCGTGCTGAATCTTCCGCAAGTCCTCGACGCCGCCCTTTTCTTTGTAGCGGGTGATTCGCTTGACGATGGAGCCCTCAAGAAACCCGAGATCGTTTGCCACGATGTATTCGACGGGCTGAATCTTCTTGTTGCGGTAGTGATCGCCGCCTGGTTGTTTGTCTAGTGCGCTCATATCGATCCAATCACAGCAGCACCGCACGCGAAGCAAAGGACGACAGCAAACCCGGCAGCGACATCACCACCCCGGTGGTCAAAGTCATATCCCCCCAGCCACGCGATAAATGCGCCGGTTGCCATCGCGACAGCGAAGAAACATGCCGCTCTTTTGTAGTTGCTCACGAGTGCTCCCTTTGAAAGTTAACCAGTTCCTGACGCACGAACGCGCCGAAGCTGACCTGTGATCCCTCTTTCAACATCAGGAATTTGCGGATGAGGTATTCGCAAATTTCCTCGCGTCCCTTCACCCTGCCGACTTCGACGCCTGCCGTGAAAAGCAAGTCGCCGCCTGCTTTGCCCTGGAATACTTGATCGAGGATCGTCACGCCCGCAGCGCCCGCCACTCGGACACGAAGCCGCCGACGATTGGCCCGCTCACCTCGTATCGCTCACGAGGCTTAGGCGCATACTGAATCTCGACGCCCGGCGGGATGTGCATCGGCGTGCGGTTCCACTCGGCTCGGCTGGCTTCCTTCGTGTGCTCGTGCCCGCGCTTGCGTGCTGCCGTGTACCTGAACGATGCAGGAGCCGCCTTTGCCCGTTTCGGATACGTCCGCTGCGCCTTCTCGACCACTCGCGTTTCGATCTGCTCGGAAAACTTGTTCGCCTGCTCTTGCGTCATGAAATACTGCGAATAGGCAGGCATCCGAACCCGGTAAATCCGCTTTTCGGCATACAGCCGCGCGAGCTTGCAGGCCAGTTGGTAGCGGTTGAGATTGCAAACCACGTCATTGACTGAGACGCCGCAGTCCCTGTCAGCAAGTTCAAAGATCGTGCCGAAGATGGAGCCATCGCCCTTGACTGACATGGCCTTCGCACTGAGCACCATCGGAACAGGCTTGAGGTATTCGACGTACTGCTCCGGGCTGACGGTGTAAATGTTGTACTTGCCCGATTTCGTCATTCCAGCCAGCCCGCGCTTGATCTGGTAATCGAGGCAGTTCTGCACCTCGACTGGCGTGTGTTGCGGCTTGAACTCCCGACTCCACACACCACGAGGCCATTGCGCCGCGATGTATTTCATGATTGCCCACGTTTTCGATTCTTCGCGCGTTGTCATGCTTCCTCCGGGATGGGTACGCCTGCGGGCCACTTGCCCAGGCGGGTTAGTTTTTTAACTGTATTGATGTGGGCGCGCTGCCACATCATTTGCCGCTGCTCTGCGCTGTACTCGCTGCCCTGATCGATCTGGTGGTGGCAGTAGTGGCACAGACTCGCCACAAAAACGTCGGAGGCTTTGATGCTTCGGCCCTTGCCGTGTCTGCCCTGGTTGCTGTGCGCGGCAACAATCGTTCCGTCTTCTATGCCGCAGATTTGGCAAGGCAGATCACGGCACGCCTTGAGCAACTTCGGGCTGCGGATGTATGCGAACTTCGGGCGCGGAGTCATGCGGCTTCGTCCTCGTAGACAGTCACCCCGCGATCAGCCGCCGTCGCCTTGAGAAATTCCAGCCACTCGCTGAACTCCGGCTTCAGCATCTTGGAAGTCCGCACGCCCAACATGACGACACCACCGTTCAGCCCCATCGCAACACGCACCGTCTCGCGCCTGAATGCCGCTGTTAGGACATCCTTCCAGTCCTCGGCTTCCATCCGCACCATCTCGCCGTTAACCGGCCACAGCAGTTGCTGTGAGAAGGCTTCTAGGTACGGCCACTGCGCGTTGTTCTGAGCGGTGCTGCGTGTCTCGCTTTGGATGATTGCCATCAAGCGATGTCCGGCGATAAGCCACGGACGCGCGAACACTTCGAGCGCACGAAACTCCGTGTGCGCCTGCTGCGCGGAGTAAAGCGTTGTGCTGTGCCTCATGCCATCCACCCGCACAGATCACCCGTGACGATCAGAGCGGTCGTTATCAAGTCGTCACCGACATCGACACCAGCGCGTGCGCAGTCGAGAATGAAGTGGGCTTCGGACTTGCTCATGCGGCTTCCTTCGATGCTTCGATCACGCGTGCCCTGAAAAACACCCACTGCTCAATCCCGTTCCACGGTGGCATTCCAAGAGCGGTTGCCCGCGCATCAACGCCGCCGCGTGTCTCGTGCCAGTGGGTGATCTCGCCACCGCCGTCACCATCCGCGCCGTCCATCCATCGGCCCTGGTTGAGCCACGTTGACGGGTTCGGGATGA
>ERZ724520.874-NODE-874-length-15774-cov-7.689802_pt1 | contig 15774 bp, 19 predicted proteins | sample MGYA00376053_ERZ724520 | MGnify/ENA primary metagenome ERZ724520 (study PRJEB28724, sample SAMN07190886) | activated sludge metagenome | isolation source: activated sludge of sewage treatment plant in Hong Hong | place: USA: Christiansburg, Virginia | collected... | reverse complement strand
CGGTCTGGATGGTCATGTGCAGCGAGCCGGTGATGCGCGCGCCCTTCAGGGGCTGGCTCTTGGCGAACTCTTCGCGGATCGCCATCAGGCCGGGCATTTCGGTCTCGGCAATGGTCAGTTCCTTGCGGCCCCAGGGGGCCAGGCTCAGGTCGGCAATTTTGTAGTCTTCGGCTTTAACGGGTTTGAGTGCGCTCATGGTCTGCTCCAAATAAATGTGAGGGCCACTGCACTGTGCGAAAAACCGGGGAGAACCGAGGAAATGGGCTCACCGCACAGACCAGTGGGTGAGCGCCGTTGACTTGCAATGCCCCAGAAGGGCAAAGTATTCCGAGCCTCACTCGCGTCCTTTTCCGGCTGGGGGGAAAGGCGATCGAGCTGCAACGCTCCTCGGAAGACGCCGATTATACGGAGCTACGCACCAGCCTGCCAACCCGCGCGTTTTTTACGCGGCTTTGCGTGTCACCTGCGTGGCTGACCCGCACCGCAAGCCGCCAGACACTGTCAGCCCCCAATAGGAGCTTTTCATGGACATTCGAAACAAGGTCGCCATCGTCACCGGCGGCGCCAGCGGCATTGGCCGCAGCATCGCCCGCCGCTTTGCCGCCGATGGCGCGCGCGCCGTGGTGGTGGCCGACCTGAACCTGGAGCGCGCCCAGGCCGTGGCCGCCGAGATCAACGGCCTGGCCGTGCGCTGCGATGTCAGCCAGGAGGCCGACATCCAGGCCCTGGTGGCCACCACGCGTCAGCACTATGGCCAGGTCGATGCCTATATCTCCAACGCCGGCATTCTGGGCCGCATGGGTGGTCTGGATCTGGAAGACCCGCTGTGGGAAGCCATGTGGCACATCCACGGCATGGCGCACGTCTGGGCGGCCCGCGCCGTGGTGCCCGAGATGGTGGCGCGCGGCGACGGCTTCTTTATGGTCACCGCGTCGGCGGCCGGGCTGCTAACGATTGTCGAATCCCCCGCCTACGCCGTGACCAAGCATGCTGCCGTGGCGTTTGCCGAGTGGCTGCGCATTGCCTATGGCCGCAAGGGCGTGCAGGTGGCCTGCCTGTGCCCGCAGTCGGTGCAGACCGACATGGTCACCGGCGACGGCGGTTCGGCCTCGCACGACGGCATCCTGGCGCCAGAGGTGGTCGCGGAAGAAGTGCGCACCGTCATGCAGAACGGCAAGTTCCTGGTGCTGCCCCACCCCGAGGTGGCGCAGTACTTCCGCAACAAGGGCCAGGACTACGAGCGCTGGATTGGTGGCATGCAGAAGATGTATGCCCGCCACGCCGAAGGCGGCTGAGCCTCCCCCCCTAGTCGTCATTTGTCCGCCAGCCGCCGGGAAAGCGTTTCCAGCTGCGTCGACAGGTCTCGCACCGACTGGGTCAGGGCCAGCAATTCCTGCTCTTTCAGGAGATCGATCTTGTCGTGGAGCAGTTCGATTTCAAGTTCCGCCTTGATGTTGATTTCGTAGTCACTCTCCGCATGCCGGCGATCCATTTCCGACTGCCGGTTCTGGCTCATCATGATGGCCGGCGCCGTGTAGGCCGCCTGAAACGACAGCAGCAAGTTGAGCAAGATAAACGGATACGGATCCCAGGCCCCAGATCCCACCAGGGTATTGCCGGCAATCCACACCGCGATGGCCGTGCTCTGGAGGATGATGAAGCGCCACGAGCCAATGGTTGCGGCCACCCTGTCGGCCAGGCGCTGCCCCGCAGTCGGCGGCGCAGGGTCAAAGTGGTCGGGTTGGGTGGGTGGTCGCGCGGGCTGCTTGCGCCGATGGGCCCGTCTATGGGCGCGCAAAAGCTGGAGCTGCTGCTGGTCTTCAACAGGCAGGGCTGGAATCGATGCTACTGGGTTTGTTTTGGCCATGGCAACCAGCTTAGCCCAAAGCGCGGCGCAGCAGGCGACGAGTCCGACACCGTCGATCAAGGAATTTCCAGCGCAGTGTAAGCTTCTGCCCCTCAGCACCGTAGTCTTTCTGCTTTCACAAACCCTATTGCGCAATATGACACCACTGATTCGTACCAAAACCATAGTCCTGGGTCTCACGCTGGCTGTGTTCGGTCTTGCTGGCTGGGCCAAAGACGCACCACCCCCGCCTGGCGTATCCAACCCGGCCCAAGCCCTGGAGCAGGTCAGCACCCAGGGCAAGGGGTTTACCGTCGGTTCCGCGGCAAGCGCGAACACGGTCTATGTGATGTTCGACGCGCAATGCCCCCACTGCGGCCATCTATGGCAAACCACGCAGCCTTTGTGGGGCAAGGTAAAGTTTGTGTGGATTCCCGTCGCCATATTGAACCCCAAGAGCGCCCCGCAAGGCGCGCTGTTATTGGGTGCGCCCAACCCGGAGCAGGCCATGGTGTCGCACGAGGCCTCCATCATGGCGGGCAAAGGCGGAACTATCGTCATGGGCACCGTATCCCCCGCGATGGCCGCCGCCATCAAAGGCAATACCGGCCTCTTCAACCAGCTCAAGATTGAGTCGGTCCCCTTTATCCTGGCCAAGAATGCGCGCACCGGCGAGGTCGTCAGCACACTGGGCGCCCTGGAGACCAAGGCCCTGGCAGAGTTCATTGGGGTGGACGCAAACTAAGGCGAATGGGATGACCCCTTAAAATCACGCCCTTTGCCTCTGCCGCTGCTTGCAGCCACCCGCCTCCATGACTTTTCTTGCCGAGACCAAGCGTCGCCGCACCTTTGCCATCATTTCCCACCCCGATGCCGGTAAAACCACGCTGACTGAAAAGCTGCTGCTGTTCTCGGGTGCGATCCAGATCGCTGGCTCCGTCAAAGCGCGCAAGGCCACGCGCCATGCGACCTCTGACTGGATGGAGATCGAGAAGCAGCGCGGCATCTCGGTCGCCTCCAGCGTGATGCAAATGGCCTACCGCGACCATGTGGTCAACCTGCTGGACACACCCGGCCACAAGGACTTCTCGGAAGACACCTACCGCGTGCTGACCGCAGTGGATTCGGCCCTGATGGTGATCGACGCGGCCAATGGTGTGGAAGCCCAGACCCGCCGCCTGATCGAGGTCTGCCGCCAGCGCGATACGCCCATCATCACGTTTGTGAACAAGATGGACCGCGAAGTGCGGGAACCCCTGGACATACTGGACGAGATCGAACGCGAGTTGGGCATGCCCTGCGTGCCCATGACCTGGCCCGTGGGCCAGGGCAAATCCTTCGGCGGCATCGTCAATCTGCGCACACAGATGATGACCGTGTTTGACGGCGGCAAGGACCGCCGCCCGCAGGAATTCGAATCCATGCCCTTGAGCGACCCCGCCGCGCTGGAAAAGCGCTTTGGCCATGAGTGGACGTCCGCCATGGAGAGCATGGAACTGGCCACCGGCGCGTCGCCTGCCTGGGACCATGAAGCCTTCCTGGCCGGCAAGCAAACCCCGGTGTTCTTCGGCTCCGGCGTCAACAATTTTGGTGTCATGGAAGTGCTGGACGCACTGGTCGACCTGGCGCCCTCGCCGGGCAAACGGACCAGTTCCTTCGTCGTCAACAAGCAGCCGGTCATCAAAGAGGTGCAACCCGACGACGACGCCTTCAGCGGCGTGGTGTTCAAGGTGCAGGCCAATATGGACGCCAACCACCGCGACCGCATCGCCTTCGTGCGCGTGGCCTCGGGCAAATACACGCCGGGCATGAAGCTCAAAGTCATGCGCACCGCCAAGGAACTGCGCCCCACGTCGGTTGTGACCTTCATGAGCCAGCGCCGTGAGGCGGTGGAAGAGGCCTACGCCGGCGACATCGTCGGCTTCACCACCCACGGCGGCGTGCAGTTGGGCGACACCATCACCGACGGCAGCGTCAACCTGCTCTACACCGGCCTGCCCTTCTTCGCGCCCGAAATGTTCATGACCGTGGTGCTGCGCAACCCGCTGCGCACCAAGCAGTTGCAGCAGGGCCTGGCCCAGTTGGGTGAAGAGGGCGCGATCCAGGTGTTCCGACCCGAAGTCGGCGGCAACATGCTGCTGGGCGCCGTCGGTCAGTTGCAGTTTGAAGTCGTGCAGCACCGGCTCAAGGGCGAGTACGACGCCGACATCCGCCTGGAAGGATGCCAGTACACCGGCGCGCGCTGGATCACCGCCGACACGCCGCAGGAACTGAAGGCTTTTTGCGACGCCTACCCCATGCGCATGGCGCGCGACGCGGCCAACACGCTGGCCTATCTGTGCACCAGCCCGTATGACGTGCGGCTGGCGCAGGAACGCTTCCCCAAGATCCACTTCCATCCGCTGCGCGAGCATGCCGGGCTGGCACTGCAGACTGCAGGTTGATCAAGCCATTCACGGGTTCGTTTGATGTTGCCCCTGTCATCCTGGCCCGCGTCCGAACGCCGCGGCATTGTCGGCGTCTTCACCGACATTGACGACACGCTCACGACCGAAGGCGCCATCACGCCCGACGCATTGCAGGCCCTGGCCGACCTGAAAGCAGCGGGACTGACAGTTATCGCCATCACCGGCCGACCCATTGGCTGGTGCGCGGCGTTCATGACAGGCCCGGCACCCTGGCCGGTCGACGCCATGGTGGCGGAAAACGGCGCAGTGGCGTTTGTACACACACGCTCGGGCGAAGCTGTAAGCAATATTGCCCTGGAGCCCTCGTCGAATAAGGATACTTCGCTATCAAAACTGTATCAACAGGATGCAGTGACCCGTGCCGCCAATCAGATGCGCATGCAGCAGATCGGGGCCCGGGTGATGTTCGAAGTACCCGGTGTCTTCATCACCCGCGACAGCGTGGGCCGTGAAACCGACCTGGCGTTTGACTACCACGAGCACGCCCGCCTCTCGCCCGAAACGGTGCAGCGCGTGGTGGGCCTGTTGCAGGGCTATGGCATGCACACCACGGTCAGCAGCATCCACATCCACGGCTGCTTTGGCAACTTCGACAAATGGCAGGGCGCCAACTGGATCGTGCGCGAACTGCTGGGCCGCGACCTGGCGCAGGAGCTGGACCGCTGGGTGTTTGTCGGCGATTCGGGCAACGACCAGGCCATGTTCGAGCACTTCACGCACAGCGTGGGTGTGGCCAACATCCGCCACTGTGCCGACCGGCTCACGCACCTGCCGCGCTACATTGCGCCCAGTGAACGCGGGGCGGGGTTTGTCGAGGTGGCCAAGGCGGTTACCGATAGCCGGTAGCAGGCGGGATTCAGGCCCTAGTCTGACGGTGCCTGTGGGGTGCGTGTGGCCCGCACCACCAGCTCGTCATACCCGGTCACCGCATCCGGCTCGCGCGCAAACTCCCATTCAGGCAGCAGCCCCAGCAACACCTCGGCCGTGGTGCGCACGATGCACCCCGCCGCCACATGCCCGCCCAGCACCTGGCCGGTAGACGTGCTCAGCGCCATGTGCAGGTGCGAACTGCTCCTGGCACCATCAAACGCCACGGTGCCCGACAGGCTGAGGATTTCCATATCGCCCGTCAGGCGCTCGGGCTGCTCTGCCCCGGCCAGCCGCAGGCCCGCAGTGGACAGGCTGCCGATGCCCGAAAGCACAAAGGCGGCGCGGCAGTTCTGGCCTTGTACAGCAGCCTCCAGTGCGGGGCGCAGGTCCTGGCCGGGGTGCAGGCGGATGGGGAAGGTTTGCAAGTTGGCTACTTCGCGTTCAAATCATCGTTCTTGAAGTACTTCGTGCCCTGGATGGTGGCCTGCAGGGCCAGGCCGTTTTCGGTCAGCTGGTACAGGTTGACGCCCGGAGCCACGGTGATGGCACCGGCTGCGGCACCGCCCTTGTCGCCGGCCTTGGCAGCGGCGTCGGCCTGGGCGCTGGCCTCCCAGCCACTGTTGGTGAACTGGTTGAGTTTTTCGGTGGTGGAGAAGACGAAGACGCCGCGGAAGTCTTTCACGCCCAGGCCGATGCCAAAGCCGCCCGACACCATCTTCATGTAGGTGTCCTTGCCGCTGCGGTTGTCATGCGCCACGCCCGAGCCACCGGCGGCGGACAGCAGGATCAGGTTGATGCCGACGTTGCTGAAGACGGCGTAGCCGGCCGCCTTTTGCACATCGGCGCGGGCGGCGGGGTGCACCTTGTACAGGCGCTCCAGCGTGGTGGCGCGCATTTTCTGGATCTCGGCGCGCGCCTCCGCCGGGGTTGCTGCCAGGGTGTTGCCGGCAAAGCCCCATATCCCCAAGAGCGACAAAAAAACCGCAGCCGGAGCGCGGGTGAGAAATGGACGGCGTTGCATGGTCAGGTTCTCCAGTCAGTAAAAAGTCTAGATCCGGTTGGCGTCCGGGGCGATGAAGGGCAGATGCAGCGTAAAGCGGGTGGCCACGGCGGGCGTGCTGTGCACGGTGATGCGCCCGCCCAGCGGGCCATACACCATGTTGTGCGAGATATGCAGGCCCAGACCGGTGCCGCCCTGGCCGAGTTTGGTGGTGAAGAAGGGGTCAAAAATCTTGCCCACGTTCTCCGGTGGGATACCGATGCCATCGTCCATGACGGTGATGCAGGCCCGCTCGCCATCGCGCGCGCAGGTGACGGTGATGGTGCCAGGCTGCGTATGGTTGAAACCGTGCTTGGCGGCATTCATGACCAGGTTGGTGATGACCTGGCCCAGCGGACCGGGGTAGCTGCGCATGGCAATACCGGGCTCCAGCTTTTGCACCAGTTTGATCGGCGTCTTGGCCAGGATATGGGCAATGACGGACAGCATTTCGGCGATTTGCCGGGCCAGGTCAAAGTCGCGCAGCTGGTCGGTGGTCTGGTCCACCGCCACCTGTTTGAAGTTCTGGATCAGCTCGGCCGCGCGCCGTGAACTGTTCAGCATCAGCTCCGCGCCTTCTTCGATCCGTCCCGTAAATGCATTGAGCGCCGTGCGGGTCAACGCACCCGTGGCGACGGCCTGGTCCAGCTGACGCGCAACCTCCTGCTGGGTGCTGGCCACCATCATGATGTTGCCAATGGGGGTATTGAGTTCATGCGCCACACCGGCCACCAGTCGTCCCAGCGAGGCCATTTTCTCGGCCTGCACCAGGCCCTCCTGGGCACTTTGCATATTGGACAGTGCGGCGCGGGCTTCTTCTTCGGCCTCCTTGCCCGCTTCCAGCTCGTCGCCCAGGCGGGTGGTGATGGCATTGATGCTGCGGGTGATGGCGCCAAACTCGTCGTCGGCCGTGACCGGCAGGGCCACGATGTCGGATGCCCCATCGCGCCGGATGGCATCGTCCAGTGCCTGCTGCAGTCGCCGCACGCGCTTGAAAATCAACTGGTCCACCCCCACCCACACCACCGCCAGCAGGATCAGCCCCACGCCCACCAGTTGGGCCAGCGCAAGCCACACGGTCGTCGTAAGGGTCTGGCGCAGGGAACTGTCCGACCAGGCGACCTGCACGCTGCCCAGATGGTTGCCTTCCACCCTGGGCAGTTCCATGGTCAGGACTTCGGCATCCGTGGGCAGGTCGCCGCCGGCCACCGGCAGTGCCAGCCCTTTCTGGGCGATGATCTTGCCGCTGTCGTCCACCACCGCCATGCCCAGCACGGAGCCCCCGAGCTCGGCACCCAGTGCCGCGTTCAGACTGGGGATGTCGAAGTTCCACAGGGACATGGAAACCGGCTGTGCCAGATGGCGCTGCAGCTGGGCCCACGTGGCATCGCGTTGCGCACGCAAACGCTGCTCGGTCATCAGGTACGAGCCCACCCCGAACCCGCCCATCAGCAAGGCCGACGCCAGCAGTGCGATCAGGGCCAGCTTGGCCCTGGCAGACCGGGGACGCAAACTGTTGAACGCCGTGAGGTGCATCAGGGTGAGCGTAGCGCCTGCGGCGGGCAAGCGTCAAGCCCCAACAAAGCCCTCCAGCACATTGACCGCATTCACACCAACCTCGGCCACCGCATAGCCGCCTTCAAAGACCAGCGCGGTGGGCAGGCCCGCAGCAGCCAGGCGCTGGCCCACGCGCAGGTAGTCGTCGCTGTGCAGCGTGAAACCCGAAATGGGGTCGCCGACAAAGGTGTCCATGCCCAACGAGACGACCAGCGCCTGCGCGCCAAAGCGCTGGATGGCGCCCAGCGCATGCTCCAGTGCGGCAGACCAGACCTCGAACCCGGTGCCGCGTGGCAAGGGTATGTTGAGGTTGGCGCCCAGCCCAGCGCCCACACCGGTTTCGTCCGCATGGCCCAGGAAGAACGGGTATTCGGTGCGCGGGTCGCCATGGATGCTGGCGAAGAACACATCGGGGCGGTCGTAAAAACAAGCCTGCGTGCCGTTGCCGTGGTGGTAGTCGATGTCGAGCACGGCCACCCGCTCCAGGCCTGCATCGCGCAGGTGCTGCGCCGCCAGCGCGGCGTTGTTCAGGAAGCAGTAGCCGCCAAAGAAGTCGGCTCCCGCATGGTGGCCGGGCGGGCGGCTTAGCGCAAAGGCCGCGCGGTCGCCCTGCACCAGTCGCTGCGCGGCGCTGAGCGCGCAGTCGGCCCCGGCGCGCGCCGCCACCCAGGTACCCGCCGTGAAGGGCGAGCCCGCGTCGTAGGAATACAGGCCCAGCTTGGCGGCAAAGTTGTCGGGTTCGATATCGGTGCGAAAGGTGCGTGTGGGCCAGACCGACGGCAAGATGTCCTTGTCCGCATTGGCCGGGTCCAGCGCCACCCACTGGTCCCAGGCCGTGGCCAGAAAGCGCAGGTAGCGCGGGCTGTGGATGCGCGCCAGCGACGCGTCGTCAAACGCGTCGGGGTGCTGCACGCTGCCCAACTGGCGCCGCTGCAACTCGGCCAGCACATGGTCAGCACGGGCCGGCACTTCAAAGCAGGGCACCAGCGCGCCGCGGAACATTTCGACCTTGCCCTGGTGGCGGGCGTGCAGGTGGTTGTAGAAGGTGATCATGGCGAAGCGGGGCGGGTTCAGGGCTGGCGCATCAGGCCGAGTTTTTCCACCAGCGCCTTTTCCTTGGTGTAGGTCTCTTGCGCAAACTTGAGGTAAGCGGCGGAGTTCATGTACATAGGCACCATGTCGTAGCGGGCCAAGGCCGTCAAGTAGCTCTCCTGCTCCATGGCCTGTTTGAAGGCATCGTGCAGGCGTTTGATGACCGCCGGCGGAGTGCCCTTGGGCGCGCCGATGCCAAAGGGCGAGTTCTGCACCAGGTCCAGCCCCAGCTCCTTGAGCGTGGGTGCGTCAGGGAACTTGGCCAACCGCTCTGCACCCCAGGTGTTGAGCACACGCAGCTTGCCGGCCGCCACCTGCGGCGCAAAGCCGGTGGAGTCGGCTGCGGCCATGATCTGCCCACCCAGGATGGCCTGCATCAGGTCGGCACTGCCCTTGTACGGAACGTGCAGCAGTTGCAGCCCCAGCTTCTGCGCGATCAGCTCCATGGTCAGGTGCGGGCTGGTCATGGTGCCCGTGGAGCCATAGGACAGCAGGCCGGGGTTGGCCTTGGCCCATGCCACAAAGTGGGTCCAGGTGCGCAGCGCCGAGTCCGCCGGCACGACCAGGCCAAAGGCATAGCCGGTGACATTGAGCACGTAGCTGATGTCCTTGATCGGGTCCCAGTTGATCTTGGTGGTGTAGGGCAGGCGGAACACCCCCAGCGGGATTTGCGCAACCGTGTAGCCGTCGGGCGCGGCGGTCTGCAATTGTTGGGCCGGCATGGTGCCACCGGCGCCCGGCTTGTTCTCCACCACCACCGGCTGACCGAGGATCTTGCCGGCGGCATCGGCCAGAGCGCGCATGGTGATGTCGGTGGGCCCACCGGCCGGGAAGGCAATCACCAGCTTGATGGGCTTGGCCGGAAAGGCCTGTGCATGGGCGTCCAGCAAAGGAGCGGCGAGCGCGGTGGCGGCGAGTTGGATGGCGTGGCGGCGTTGCATGGTTTGCTCCAAGGATGAGGAAATACAGGCATTTAACCGGACTACCGCCGCAACTGCCATGCGGTAAACCCGTGAAGCACGGTGAGGTAGTCACCTATGCAACAAGGGCGCCTTCGGTCAAGTCTGCGGCAATCAGCTTGAACTGTTCCAGCGCGGCCTGCAGGTCTTCCACGATTTCCAGGGCGATCACACCGGGTGCGGGCAGGTTGTCGCTGTCGGTCAATGAGTCGTCTTTGAGCCAGAAGACGTCCAGGCTGGTTTTGTCCCGCGCAACCAGTTCTTCGTAGCTGTAGGCGCGCCAGCGGCCTTCGGGGTTCTCGGGTGACCAGGTCGCTTGGCGCTGTTGGCGGTTGCCGGCCTGGTACAGGTCTACAAACTCGTTCAAGTCTGCGCGGGTAAGCGGGCTGGTCTTGAGCGTGAAGTGCTTGTTGGTACGCAGGTCGTAGATCCACAGCCTCTTGGTCCACGGCGTTTCACTCGCGCCCTTTTTCTCAAAGAACAGCACATTGGCCTTTACGCCCTGCGCGTAGAACAGGCCGGTGGGCAAACGAAGGAGCGTGTGCACATCGCACTCGTGCAGCAACTTTTTGCGGATGGTCTCGCCCGCGCCGCCCTCAAACAGCACGTTGTCCGGCAACACCACCGCAGCGCGGCCGTGGGTCGCCAGCAGGGTCTTGATGTGCTGCACAAAGTTGAGCTGCTTGTTGCTGGTGGTGGCCCAGAAGTCGTCGCGCTCGATGGTGTCTTTCTCGGTGCTGGTGCGGCCGTCTTCGCCCACGATGACGGTGCTGCTCTTCTTGCCAAACGGCGGGTTGGCCAGCACCACCTCAAAACGCTCACCGGGGTCTGAGGCCAGTGCGTCGCCCACCACCACAGGCACCTGCTTTTCGGAGCCAATGCCATGCAACATCATGTTCATCGCACAAACACGCGCCGTGCCCTGCACCAGTTCGTAGCCGGTGAAGGCTTTCTCCTTCAGGTGCTTGAGCTGCTCACGCGTGAGGCTTTTGTTATGGGCCGTGATGTAGTTGTGGGCGGTGAACAGAAAGCCACCGGTGCCGCAGGCCGGGTCGGTAATGCGCTCACCCGGCTGCGGGGCAATGCAGTCCACCATGGCCTGGATGAGTGCACGCGGCGTGAAGTACTGGCCTGCACCGCTCTTGGTGTCTTGTGCGTTTTTCTCCAGCAGGCCTTCGTAGGCGTCGCCTTTGACGTCTGCGCCCAAAATCGTCCAGGTCTCGGCGTCGATCAAATCGACGATCACGCGGCGCAGCTTGGCCGGGTCCTGGAACTTGTTTTGCGCCTTGCCGAAGATCAGGCCCAGCGTACCCTTCTCCTTTCCCAACTCTTCCAATAAGTGGCGGTAGTGGTCAAACAGATCATCGCCATCTTTGGCCAAGAGAGTTGGCCAGGCGTAGGCGGCGGGCACGATGCTGGCCTGGTTGTAGGGTGGCGCGCTGCGCTCATCGGCCATCTTGAGGAACAGCAGGTAGGTCAGCTGCTCCACATAGTCGCCATAGCTCATGCCATCGTCGCGCAGCACGTTGCAGTAGTTCCAGAGCTTCTGGACGAGGGAATTGGTGGTGGTGTTCATAAGTCTTTCAATTGTGCAATCTTCATCAACCTTGTTTTGATGATTTGCTCTCGCTCAGGGTCGCTCAGCAACCCCGGCAACGCATTGTGGAAAGTGGGCATGTCCAGCAGCGCAGCGACCGATTGGCCTACGTGTTTGCGGACTGCTGCGTGAGCGGTGACCATCTCTTGTGCCACAGTACTGCGCCCTTCCATCACCGTCATGATGTCTTCCAGGTCGTGGCTCAGGTACACGTCATTTTGGCCACGGTCTTTAAAGGCTTCGAACTTGGTTGCCAAAAAGTGAGGCGCTGACAAATGCCGCAACCGCAGACCGCCTGCCAAACCCACCGACAAGGCCGCATCAAAGCCCACCCGGTACCAGGGGTTGGCAAAGCCCAACACCTTCTCGTCCAGGGGCACCAAGTCCAGCTGCATGCGGTTCCAGAACCAGCGAAATGGCGGCGTGTTGTCCGCCATAGTCTGCTTGAAGCCACGCTGCATCAGTTGATCTGCCAGCCGGTGATAGGCAGCCAAGGAAGCCACTTCCACAATGGCGTCGACATCGTCAGTTGGGCGAACGTCCATCAAATCCACATCGTCCACCAGCAGTCCTGTGGCACAGCCACCGACGAACACCACCTGCTCACACAGTGGCCCCATGGCCTGCGCCATAGCGATCAACAGGTTCAAATTTGGGTTAGCCATGCATGGGCCCTTTGATAGGCTTGGGCGCGTTTGGGTCAATCAGCGCTTGCAGCCGCTCCAGCGCCATGCCCCGTTCACGGGCCTTGCCCACCCGCAGGGCATCGAACAGCGCCAGCATTTCGTACAGCTTGGCATCTTGCATGGCCGCAAAGGGAACGGAGGGGTGCAGCGGCTCCACCCCCACACCGCGCACCGAGCCATTGGGGTGTGGCCACACAAAGTCTGTGCTACCCGGCGCAAACACACCGGCAAACGCGGGGGCGCTGTGGCTGGTGGGCACGCCCACCACCAACGGCAGCTTCACCGCCGGGAAGGCATATTTGGCACCGTGCAGGGCGAACTCAGCCAAATTGTGCGAATGGGGCCGCACCGCGTTGTCGGCTACCGCTTCGCCATCCGGCAAGGCCGAACGGCGCACCCGCTTGCGCGTGACCCGGTAGATGGCGACTGATTCCTGCACACCCAGCTCCGCACGGTTGCCAGACTCTACCGGCTGCGGCGGCGACTCCCGGTTAGGCAGCAGCAACCCCGCCTGCAGCCCGCGCTTGACGCAGGCATGCGCCTCCGACACGCTAATACCCAGCTCCTGCGCCAGCCGCGCATACGTCCAGCGCTGATCACCCCAAGCCACGAGCTTAAGGGCCACCAGAAAGTCTTGGGGTTTGAGTTGCATTTACATTCAGTATTCGTGAATCGCGAATATTGAATGTAAATGAATTGACAGACAAAGGCAAGCAATGGATGAAATTGGCCTCCAGCCCTCGTATTTATTGGGCAAGAAGCTATTGTTTTTAGAGCAATTGCAAAGCCAGCGGATGCTTCAGGAAGGCATCCAAAGTCAAAATCGGGCAAGTACTGACCTGCTCAAACTCTGCTGCAATGGCCAGCAAATCCTGGTCGCCAGAGACCAGAACTTGCGCCTTGCCTGCCACTGCCAGGTGCATAAACGGCTCATCCAGCACGTCACGGCACTCTGGCACTTGGGGCGGCGGATGTGGGATGTGCACGGTCTGCGTGTACGGCAGGTAGTCGGCCAGTAACTCGTCCTGCTCAGGTTGCGACAGGCGGAACTTGGGGTAGGCCAACACCCGCACCAACTCTTGCACCGTGGCGGTGCTGGCCAATGGCAAGAGTGCACCCTGCTGCCACGCGCGCCGCACACGCCCTGCCGCACCGCCACCGAACACCAGCGCAGACAAAACCACATTGGTGTCCAACACCACGCGCACGGGGGCGCTCATGCCTTGGTCTGGGCCTTTTTGGCAGCCGCCTTCTTAGGTTTGGCGGGCGTAACTGCATAGGGCGCCACCGGCTCGGCAGCCATGGCTGGCGCTGCCTGCGGCGCTCTGGCCCAGGCCACGGCGTCGGCAATATCGGCTTCGGTCAGATCCAGCTCAGCCAGTTTGGCCCGCACCGCGTCCCCGCGTTGAATGCGCACAGGCGTCAGGATGATCTGCCCCGCACGGGCTTCCACGTCAAAGTATTCCGTGGCGCCCACGGCCTGCGTCACGCTCTTGGGCAGTGTGAGCTGGTTTTTGGAAGTGATCTTGGCAAGCATGGCATTTGTCGCAAAGTAAGGAATCATTACTTTAGCCAAATACATGAACTTAGGCAAGTTATGAACGAAATTGGCCTCTAGCCCTCGCATTCATTGCGCGAGCAGTTATCAAAACAATAGCAAAATCAACTGCGCGCCCGCACCACCAGCTCGTCATAGCCAGTTTGCGCATCCGGCTGGCGGGTGAACTGCCAATCAGGCAGCAGGGCCAGCAGCACCTCGGCAGTGGTGAGCACGATGCAGCCCGTCGCCACATGCCCGCCCAGCACCTGCCCTGTGGCAGTGGAAATGGCCATGTGCATGTGGGATGCGGTCTTGTCGCCATCGGCAGCCACCGTGCCAGACAGCGTGAGGATTTCCATGCTGCCCGTCAACCGCGTGGGCTGCGCCGCCCCCGCCAGCCGGATGCCCGCCGTGGACAGGCTGCCGATGCCCGACAACACAAAGGCTGCGCGGCAGTTTTGTGCTTGGACTGCGGCTTCCAGCGCGGCGCGCAGGTCTTGGCCGGGGGTGAGGCGGATGGGGAAAGTCTTCATGGCTTTCATACTAATCCAAAATGGCGCAAAATGCGCCAATCAGGAGAAACACCATGCCCCAAGCCCACACAGGTTTTGCATCCGTCAAACTACCCGCCACCCTGGTGGACCAAGCGCGCGAAGCAGCGCAACCCATGCGCCGCTCGGTAGCGGGTCAAGTGGAATACTGGGCCACGCTGGGCCGCATCGTGGAACACAGCGGCCTGACGGCTCAAGAAGCGCAAGCCGCCATAGCCAACTACGAAGCCGCCGCCCGGCGCGCTCGACCCACACCCAGCGAACCCGCCAGCCAGGCGGACGCCCTGCTCGCCCAATTCATGGCCGTGGAAAACGATGGCAGCCTGGCGCAACGCGTGCGCGAGGTGGTAGCAAAGGCTGGCGGGACGTCGCTCTAAAGTTGCGATTTGCAACCTTAGAGCCGAACTAGGAATGGAAAGGACCTGTAGCCCTCGTAAACACGGCGTGAATAGCTATCAAAACACTAGCGCTTTGCAGGTTTTTCCGTCACATCGGCAGTAAAACCAATGGGCCGATTGGCAGGTTTGGGTTGGGCCATGAGGGCGCGGATGGCGTCTATCACATCGGCCAGTGAGTTGTCATGGTGTGACACCCGCCGCTCCAGTGCGGTCAGCTTGTCGGCCAGCGCCTTGTGGTCCAGCAACACAGCGCGCAGCTGCACAAAGGCGCGCACCACGTACACGCTCATCTCCACCGCCCGGTCGGAATTGAGCACGCTGGCGGCCATGATGGCACCGTGCTCGGTGAAAGCCATGGGCAAGTAGCGGCGACCGCCGCGCTTTGAGGTCGCAATTTGCGACCTCAAACTTTCAAACTCATCTTCGGTCAGACGAAACATGAAATCCGAGGGAAAGCGCGTTGGGTTCCGTTTGATTTGCTCATTAAACCGCTTCGTCTCCACCTCATACAAAGCCGCCAAATCCGAATCCAGCAACACCCGCTGCCCACGGATCACCACAATGCGCCCGGCCAAAGCCTCGGGAGATATTGCCGCCAACGGTTGATTCATTGCAAGCCCCAAAAGTCAGGACTTGAATCTACCAAAATACTGTTTATTTGTACAGCTATATTACTATCAAACTTGAAGTCGCAAATTGCGACCTCAAGTCGCCAACGGGCTACTGCCCCGCCTCCGCCTCTTGAATCTCCTTCAGCGTGCGCCCATCGGCCGCCTTCCACTCCACCCGCCCATTGGCGCTGCGGCCCAGCACCACGGCGGCTGCCGTGCTGGGTGCGCTAAAGGTGTAGTCCTGCGTGAACTGGTAAAGCCCGCCCTGCAGGGCCAGCACGCCGTTGGTGATCAGCTCCTGGCGCAGGTCGAACATGCCGCGCACGTGCTGCGCCATGCTGGGCACGGAGTCGGCCACCGCTTGCGAACCTGCACGCACCACAAAGCCCTGGCTGGCCTCGTAGCCCGTGGCCTGCACGCCCTTGCCGAACTATCCCTGTCGGCCCGGTCGGCTTCGCTCAGGGACGGCTCGGCAGGCTGGTTGGCGTTGTCCAGCGGCATACGTTTGGCGGCGCGGGCCAGGGCGATGAGGCGCGACTCCAGAAACTGCACATGCGCCT
>ERZ724520.872-NODE-872-length-15785-cov-5.963382_pt1 | contig 15785 bp, 13 predicted proteins | sample MGYA00376053_ERZ724520 | MGnify/ENA primary metagenome ERZ724520 (study PRJEB28724, sample SAMN07190886) | activated sludge metagenome | isolation source: activated sludge of sewage treatment plant in Hong Hong | place: USA: Christiansburg, Virginia | collected... | reverse complement strand
ACAGAATAAGTGCCAGCGTTTGAAACACTGTAAGCGCTACCTGTTGCTGCGGGTGAAGGCCAAGCATAAGTATAAATACCACCACCAGTACTAGAAGCATTTAATGTAAGGCTATTAGTTGAACAAGGAATAATGGTAGATGGAGATGTAATATTTACATTTGCATTTGTATTAGTAGTAATACTAATAACAGATTGTGTTGAACATCCTCCTGGAACCCCTACAATAACTGTATATGTACCTGAATTTGAAATTAAATTAGGATTAACAGTTGATGTTGTTGAACCATTTAACCAAGAAATACTTGCTGATGAAGGTGTATAAGAGGCTGTTGCAGTAATAGATGTTACTGCACAGGTAATAGTGTTTTGTGGAACCACCGAAACATTAACAATTGGCACTAAAGATTCAACTGTATATGTTGTTTTACAGCCTGTGCTTAAATTAGTGGCAGTTAAAGTGAAAATACCAGCAACTGCAGAAGTTCCAGGATTACCCAAAGGCGTAGGCGCAGGAAGTGTAGGCGCCAACCAACCTAAGGCGATGCCAGCACCAGCAAATGCATTTAATGTAATTGTTCCTGACGAGCAAGTTGAGGAATACGTTGCAGAAGGAGGAGTTGTATTACTAGTAACGGTTACGGGTACTGTGGTAGTACACATACTTACAGTGTTTGTTAAAACTACCGAATATGAACCCGCTGATGTTGCAATAAAACTAGATGTTGGTGTATGTGTCCAAACTGCTGTGGAATTTGTTCCTGTTAATGCACTTATGGTTACACTTGTAGTTATACAGTTTAATATGGATGTTGTAGGTGTAACGGTATAAGTTGGACCATTAGTAAAAGATAGAATAGAAAGGCTTGTTGTTGCTCTACATCCAAAGTTATCTATTACTTCTACAGTATAATCTGTGCCAGGACTTAAACCCGTTCCCAATGAACTAGTAGAGGCGGATGGAGTCCAACTATATGTGTATGGGGTAGTACCACCCACTGCAAGTATTGTACTAGAACCTGTTGCATTTGTACATGTTGCTTGTGAAGTAATATTTGTAACCGTTGGATTTGGAGAAATATGTAAATAAATATATTTTACAGTTGTATAACATGCACCAGGAGGACTCATTGTTAAGGTATAAATTCCTGCAGTAGTAGTAATAATACTTTGTGTTGTAACTCCAGAAATTCCACTACCAGCTGGGCCATTCCATGTATATGGACCAAGCCCCGTTGTGGCATTTAAATAGGCTGATAATGCACCACAGGTTGATATATCAATAGGTATTGAAGGAGTTGCATCAAAAAGAGTACCGTTTAACTCAACCTCTAAGGGTAAACATCTACAATCAAAATATCCATAACCATAGTGGCCAGAATAAATACAATTAGCAACAGTAAGCTGTATAGTAATATATTGACCAATATATGGCGATAAATCTAATGTTCTTGTATCCCAAGTGTGGTAATAAACATCACTACCTGATGAAATAGGGTTCCAACCAGCAGTAACACTAGCTGGTGCAGTACAAGAGGTACTTGGAGCTTGAATGTCAATTTTAGGACATGGTAATACATTACCAGAACTATCATAAACACTAATATTAATATATGGTTGTTCATCACAATTATGACCGCCTGAATTTAAAACGCCAGCATAAGCAATTTGGAATACTGCGTTACTAGAAGACACGTTGAATGTTTGTAATACACGTTGAGCTTGAGTTCCAAGGGTGCTATTATTCATTTTTAATATTTTTGTTCCACCAAAAGGAGAAACTAAGCTTATTGCTGGTGCAATTGGGTCGGTACCAGCTCCTGTAATAATAGTTGATAAGCCTGTTGGAGCGGTTGGACAACAACCTGCCATTGTTAAAGAGTTAAGGTTATTTCCACTACTTACAGCCCAACCAGCCAAAGTTCCTGTTTCAAAATCAATATTAGTGCAACTAGGTTGTACTGTTACGGTTGCTAAGGATAAGCCAGAACCGCCACCTGTAGTTCTATGGTGATCATGCGTTAAACTGTATTTATGGTTTACGAACTCTCTTTTTGCATGATATAAGAAGTATTTATATTCTTCGCCAATTAAATGTTTAGATTTAGCCAAATCAATAAAGCCTTGTTCACTAAAACCACTTAGAGAATCGCTAGTAAACATGTAATTGGTTTTCACCTGTGCTTTTAAAGATGTAGAAGCTATAAAACAACCTACAATAAAGTAAAATATTTTTTTCATATGGTATTGATAATAAAGTAAATGTATAAAAAAAAATCTAAATTCCAAATTGTTGGAAATGGTGATTAGTGTGTTTATAGAATAAATTATTCCATTCTGTTGACGTTAAAGCTCCCATTGATGGATTAGACTTCCCTTCAAAATAAGAGGCACCATTTTTCTCAGTTTCTTTAACATTGGCTATATATAAAGTTTTTTCTTTTTCGAAATCGCGTTCATTTGCAATTACAAATTCAGGTGCAGTGCGGGAGTTTTGAGGATAAGGTTTTTCACTAACGATAACGTTTTTAATAAATAACTTCATCATTAGTTTAATCATAAAGCCCGGATTGGTTTTTGTTTTACCGTATGCAATATCATAAGCAACGTTTAAATGAGCCAACATTTGTGCAGCATTCATTTTTCCCCATTTTGGTTGGGAATTAGGAGTTAAATTTTCTAATCTTTTTAAGGTTTCTTCTGTAGTTGCAGTATTAAAAATGTTTGGTAAAGCCATGGTTATTATAATTATATTTTAGTTAAGGTTTAAGATTTAAAAGTTCGTTTGTTTTCATTATTAAATCCATAAATAATATTTTTGGATTCGCATTACGCTCTATATAGTAGAAAGAGCTATTAAATTCGGAGCTTAATTTCTCATAATTTTTATGATGAATAAACTTAGAAAATTTGGTAATAAATGTTTTTTCATCTCCGGAGTGCCTAACTAAATCAACACTTCCAAAGTTAAACATTAAACAGTCTCTAAATATTTCTAAGCCATATTGTAAAAATTGTTTTTGTTTTTCTCGTCCTGTGCGGGCATTATCATCTATCCAAGTAACAGCTTTAGCAGCATCAAAATTCAACGAAATCATCATAAAGTTCCTGAAATTTTGAAGAAAATTTTGACCCTCATCGTTATGTTGTAAAAGTAATTGAGCTTCTCTATAATTTCCGTCACACATTAGAGCAGCTTGTTTCGCTAAAGTTTCGTCGCAACCAAATTTTTGTACTAAACCATTTATAATACTAGTTGTATCAATTTTATAAAACAATAATTGTTGTACACGAGAAATGATGGTAGTTAATAATTGTTCAGGATGATTACAAACTAAAACAAATAATGTTTGTTCTGGTGGTTCTTCTAAAATTTTTAATAGTTTATTGGCAGATTCAATATTCATTTTTTCTGGTTGCCAAATCATCATAACTTTATAACCACCTTCGTAACTTGTATATGACAGTTTTTTTAAAATAGAACCTGCTTCTTCAGTAGGTATAATTGGTTGTTTGTTTTCTGCATTTAAACTGTTAAACCAATCATGTAGTGTAATATAGGGGTTTTCTAAAAAGCATTCTCTAAACTCTGGTAATAAGTCGTTACTTGTTTTTACATCTTTGCTTTTAGCAATAGGAAAAACCAAATGTAAATCAGGATGAGAGAGCTTTGATGTTTTGATGCATGATGGACAAACGCCACAAGAATCGTTATTGTTTTTTTGAGTACAAAACAAGTATTGGATAAAAGCAAAGGCTCCAACTAAGTTACCGCTTCCTTCTGGGCCTGTAAGCATTAATGCATGAGGAATGCGATTATCTGCAAACATGCCCAGTAATTTGGTCTTAGCTTCCGGTTGCCCAACTATATCTTTAAAAAACATAGGTTAAAAATACATTTTAATTTTTAAAATAATACGTATTTTTACAATATGCATATTGGTTTATTTTTTGGCTCTTTTAATCCAATACATATTGGACATATGATGCTTGCTAATTATATGGCAGAGTTTACAGAACTTGATAAGGTTTGGTTTGTAGTTTCGCCTCATAATCCTTTAAAAGAAAAAAGTTCTTTATTAAATCAAAATCAAAGATTGCATATGGTGAATTTAGCTATTGGCGATAGCGATTTGTTTAAGAGTAGTAATATTGAGTTTGGTTTACCCCAACCATCATATACGGTAAATACATTGGCCCATTTAAAAGAGAAATATCCAAAGTATCAGTTTTCACTAATTATAGGCCAAGATAATTTAGTCACTTTTCATAAATGGAAAAATTATGAAGAAATATTAAAGCAACATAAATTATATGTTTATCCACGTCCTGATGTGTTGGCAAGCGAATTAGATAAACACCCTAGTGTTGTTTTTACAAATGCCCCTCAAGTTGAAATATCTTCAACGTTTATTAGGAAATCTATTTTCGAAAAAAAAGACATGTCGTTTTTTGTACCTGAGCCCGTTTGGAAGTATATAGATGAAATGAGTTTTTATAAAAAATAAAACTAACTATTAGGAATACCATTTTTATTTGATAAAAATTAGGAATAAAACCATCAATTAATTAATATTGTATTAAGAAAATAATCTAAAACAGTACAATATGAAAAAAATTTACCTTTTAAGCATTTCTTTATTTATAGCTTTTTTTAATGGAAAAGCACAAAGTAGTATTGAAATTAAAGATTTAGATGGCGGAAGTGCAATAGTTGGAAACGGTTCAGTTTTTAATGAAACTACTTCGGCGGGCTTAGTTACAGGCCATGTGTTTGAAGTTAAAAACGTGAGTGTGTCTACAAAAACATTAGTTGTTATTAAGTACCCAACTTTACTTAATACGGTTACTGTTGGTGATATGGCAAGCGCTTATTTTTGTTGGGGAACTCTTTGTTACTCACCTACAACATATTCTGCACAAACAGTAATAATAGGTGCTGACAAAAATAATTTAACAGTTGATTTAGAAGAAGCTTCTACAGTTGGCTTGTCGAATGTGAGATATAAAGTATATGATAAAGCTAATGTTAATGATTCTATTTCTTTCACTATTAAGTATAATGCACCAGTTTCTGTAAAAGAAACAATTAATTTATTTAGTAAAGTATCAGACGCTTATCCTAACCCAACAATATCAAAATCATTTATTAACATAACTGTTGGTGTTTCAACAGAAGTGAAATTGTCAATTATTAATTCTTTAGGAGCTATTGTTTCAAGTAAAATGGTAGAATTAACTGTTGGTAAAAACACATTAGTTTTAGAAAACGAAAATTTACCAACTGGTTTGTATTTTGTAACAATAAGCAAAGGAAACCAAACAATAACTAAAAAGATCACAATCTCTAAATAGTAAATAATAAATCAAAAAAATAACATGAAAAAACAATTATTAGCAATTGCGGTATTAACTGCGGGTATATCAAAAGCCCAAATTTGGAGTGAAAACTTCACTTCAGCAACTCCTCCAGGTTTAGTTTCTGGCTGGTTACAAAACAATGTAGATGGAAGAACAGTAGCGGCCTCTGCAACATTTAGTTTTGGAACTAACGCATGGGTTTCTAGAGATTATTCAGCTGCAACTGACCCATCTTATGCTGCTCATGGAAAAGTAATGGTAAGTACATCTTGGTATACACCAGCTGGTGCTGCTAATGATTGGTTAATTACACCATCATTTACTGTACCTGTTAATGGCGTTTTAAGTTGGGATGCAATTGCGCCAGACGCTTCTTTTCCTGATGGATATTTAGTAAAAATTTCTACAACTGGAACAACAACAACTAGTTTTGGTACTACTTTATTAACTGTAGCTGCAGAAAACTCTGCTGCTTGGAATTCAAGAAGTTTAAGTTTGAACACATATTCAAACCAAGTTGTTCGAATAGCATTTGTTAATAATTCAAATGATATGAACGTATTATTAGTAGATAATATTAGTGTAATTGTTCCATCGCCAACAGATATAAAAATTACAGCAGCTAATCCAACAGGACAGGCAAGTTGGGGTAGTGTTGGTTCAACTAAATCTATTACAGGAACCATTACAAATAATGGTTACAACACTATTACAACGTATACTGCAAAGTATTCTGATGGAGTAACAAGTGCAAATACTGTATTTACTGGATTAAGTTTAGCTTACGGTCAAACTCATAACTTCACAATTTCTACACCATATACAATTGCTACGGCTGATGAAAAGTCGATAAAAGTGTGGGCTGATTTAGCTGGAGATCCAACTCATACAAATGATACTTTAAAAGCAACAGCAAAAGGGTATTCTTTTTTACCAAATCACAAAGTTGCTTTTGAAGAAGGAACAGGAACATGGTGTGGCTGGTGCCCAAGAGGTACAGTTTATATGGATTCTATGCACCATGTAAATCCAACAACTACTGCATTAATTGCAGTTCATAATGGCGATCCTATGGTTTCAGCTACTTATGATAGCGGAATAGGAACTTTAATTTCAGGTTATCCTTCTGCATTATGTGATAGAGCAAAAGATATTATTGATCCTAGTGATATGTTTGATGCTTATGCTAATCACATTGGTGATTTTGGTTTAGCTGATTTAACAGTAACTCCAACATATAATTCTACAACAAGAGTAGCAAGTATAGTTGTTAATACACGTATTGCAACTAACATGGTAAACAATACTGCAACTAATGATTACCGTTTAGCTGTTGTATTTACAGAAGATGGCGTTACTGGTACAACTTCTTCATATAACCAAGCAAATTATTATTCTGGAGGTGCTTCAGGAACAATGATTGGAGCAGGTCACCATTTTGGTTCTGAACCAAATCCGGTTTTAGCTGCAAACATGAGATATGATTTTGTTGCTCGTACAATTTTAGGAGGATTTACAGGACAAGCTAGTTCATTACCAAGTACTTTAGTAGCTGGTACTAGTTATACTTCTACACCGTTTTTATATACAGTGCCTGCAACTTATAATGCTTCGAAAATGACAGTTCATGCATTATTAATTGATTCTAAAACTAATGTTATTTATAACGTAAATAGCGTAAGTTTAGGAGCACCAGTAGGAGTTAAAGAAGTTGAAAACAACTTAAGTAATGTTGATTTATATCCAAACCCAACTGTTAACGAAACATCTGTTAAAATTAATTCTACTGAGCAATCAGAAGTTTCAATTAGTGTAGTTAACACAGTTGGTCAAGTTGTATTCCAATCTACAGCTAACTTAAACATTGGAGCAAATTCTTTTAATTTAGATACAAGAAATTTTGCTGCTGGTATTTACAATGTAGTAATTACATCTAAAAACGGATCTATTACTAAAAAATTATCAGTTACTAAATAATTCGATTAATAATTATAAATTTGTAGGAGGTTGGCAATTTGCCAGCCTCTTACTGTTTTATAGATATGCGTCATAAATTATTATTAATTGCAAGCTTTTCTTTTTTATGCTTTATCACTAAAGCACAAATTCTTTATTCTGAAAGATTCAATTCTCTTAGTTTAAATACCGGAACATACAGTTCGGGAGGATCTACACATACTTACTTATTTAATGACCTCCCGTTTGGAATGTTTACTATAAACAATGGTTCATTGGTTGCAGATACTCTTACAGGTAATTATCCTTTTAGAGCTAATGGTCAAAAGAAAAAAGCTTGGTTGTCTTATAAAGAAGCAAATCAATTAGATACCTTTGCAGTTTCAACATCATGGTTAAACCCTACGGGTGTTGCTGATGCTTGGATGATTACCCCAACCATAAATTCAATAGCACCAAACACGGTGTTGAGTTGGGAATCAATTGCTCCAGATGCAATTAATGCTGATGGCTTTGAAGTGTATGTTACAACAAACACTTCTACAATACCAGTAGTGAGTGATTTTACACCAAGTAATAAAGTTTTTAGTACTACATCTGAATCGTACAGTTGGCAAACTCACGGTATTTCATTAGGAGCCTATGCAGGGCAAAATATCCGTATTGCCTTTAGAAACAATTCAAATAATAAGTACCAATTATGGATTGATGATATTATTGTACAAAATATTCCCTTAGCTTTTGATGTTGCTGCAACAGTAAACAACACTTATAAATATTCTGCAGTAGCTATAAACAATATTATTTCGGCAACATTTAAAAACAATGCTTATACACCAATTTCAATATTAAGTATAAATTATAAAATGGGTGCAAATCCTACCATTACAGAAACAAAAACATTAACCACGTTGATGTCCTATTTAGAAAGTAGGAATTTAAGTTTTTCCGTTCCATACATTACTTCTACGCCAGTATATAATGATTTAAAAATATGGGTAAGTGCAATAAATGGTTCAACAGACCAATTGCATAGTAACGATACCATAATGGGTTCATTAACTATTTCGAGTAATGTTCCTGCAAAAAAAGTGTTTATTGAAGAATACACGGGTGCTTGGTGTGGATGGTGTCCGGATGGATATACTAAGCTGAACTCTATTGCATCTACTAATACAAATGTAGTTGTTGCATCTTTGCATAGCTCAGACAATATGAATTCAGCACCAATAAATACTTTAGTAACCGATTATGTTTCTGTATTTCCATCTGCTACTTTTGATCAATACAATTTTACATCAAAACGAAATGTATCGGTTGAAAGAATGTATTGGGATTCGAGTATTATAAAAAGAGCTGCTATGGTTGTTCCTGCAACAGTAACCATTACAGGTGTAAGTTATAATGCTTTAACTAGAGAAATTAATGCAACGGTTTCCTCTTCATTTTTAGGTGATGTAAAAGGTGATTATAGATTAAATCTTTATATAAAAGAAAACAATGTATATGGTGCTATTGCAGATAGTATGATTGATAACAATTGGAATCAACATAGTTATTTATACAACATTCCTTCATCGCCATTTTATCAGTTTGGAAATTATTTAAACCCAACAACTTTTTTAATGGGTTCTAACAGATACAAACATCAATACGTAGTAAATAGTATGGTTGATGGTGCTTATGGCGCAGCTGGAATTATTCCTCTAAGTGCGTCTACAATAGGCCAAACATATAGTAAAGCGTACACATATACTTTATCTACACCGGTTGGAACAGAATTTAGATACAATGCTGATAATATTTATTTAATAGGCGTTTTAACAGAGTATAATTCTAACACTAAGCAAAGAGCTGTTTTAAATGTAGCAGAAGTAAAATTAAACTCTCAGCCAGAAACGACGGTAGGTTTAAAAGAAATGTTATCGTATGATTTTAAAATGAATATTTTTCCTAACCCAACAAGTAACCAGTGCAAATTAAATTACATGTTGAAAGAAAATGAATTAGTTACGGTTTCGGTTTATAACACTTTAGGAGAACAAGTTTATACATCAACAAAATTTGAAAACGCTGGTTTAGTAACAAATGAGTTATATGTAATTAATTTACAACAAGGAAATTACAGCGTTGAGGTTTCAACCAAGCAATTTAAAGCAACAAAAAAACTCACTATTATTAAATAAAATGATTGTACTTACTGGTGCCGCAGGTTTTATAGGAAGTTGTTTGCTTTCTAAATTAAATAAAGAAGGCTTAACTAATATTGTTTTAGTGGATGATTTTACAAGAGAAAAAAACAATGCAAATTTTTTTGGTAAACATTATTTAAAAGCAATTGAACGTTCTGTGTTTTTAAATTGGTTTAATGAAAATGCAAAAGATGTTTCGTTTGTTTATCATATTGGTGCACGCACAGATACTACAGAGTTTAATGTTGATTTGTTTAATGAGTTAAACTTAAATTACACAAAATCTATTTGGAGTATTTGTACTGAAAACAATATACCAATGGTTTATGCCTCATCTGCTGCAACGTATGGTTTAGGAGAGTTTGGATACGATGACAATGAAAAAAATATACCGTTTTTAAAACCGTTAAATCCATACGGAGATAGTAAAAACGATTTTGATAAATGGGCTTTAACAGAAACTAAAACGCCACCAACATGGATTGGTTTTAAATTTTTTAATGTGTATGGCCCAAATGAATTTCATAAAGCAAGAATGGCTTCTGTTATATTTCATTCATACAATCAAATAAAAGAGAAAGGGTTTGTGAAGTTATTTAGATCTCATAACCCCAATTTTACTGATGGTGGCCAATTACGTGATTTTGTATATGTAAAAGATGTGGTTGAGGTTTTGTATTTTACCTATATAAATAAAATAAAAAGTGGTATTTATAATTTGGGAAGTGGTAAGGCTCGTACATTTTTAGATTTAGCAACTGCTACTTTTAATGCTTTACAAAAACCAGTTAATATTGAGTTTATTGATACACCTATTGATATAAGGGATAAGTACCAATATTTTACCGAAGCTAATATGAATAAGCTTATAAGCCAAGGCTATAATAAACCATTTGCTACTTTAGAAGAAGGAGTTACAGATTATGTAACAAATTATTTAGAAGGCCCTCGTTACTTTTAATTAGGATATAAAAACCAGCACCTTGTATTAACATTAGCCCGTCTATCCATAAGTAGTAATAAAAGGAATGTTTTTTCTCGTTACTAATAAAAATTGTAATTGCTGTAATTGTGTATAGAACTCCCGTAAATAGCAATAGCGTTGAGTTTTTAGTATATAAGTAAAAACAAATTCCTGCCAACACCAATATTATAAACGAAAATAACTTTGTTTTTATTTCCCCAAATTTATTGGCATAAGTATTTACACCATTTAGAAAATCTTCTGTGGCATCTTTTAAATCAAACAACAAGCAAAGTACCGTTATAAAAAAAAATTGTGATAATAAAAACCACATATTATTTGTTGTTAGGATATTGTTTTCAATTAATGGAACTAAAGAGCAACTTATTACCCAAATACTAGAAACTAAAAAAGGTTTTATGTATCCGTGTTTTCTTAAATTAAAGGGTGGTAAATAATACAAAGTTGATAAAACTTCGGCTCCAACCATTATAGCAATAGAAGTGTAGCTTAAACTGTTACATAAAAATAAAACAATAATTAAACTGGCTGCAATGCTTATTAAAAGCTTTTTCTTGTGTTTTATGAGCCATTGAGATCTATCAGTTTGAACATTGTTAGCGTTTATTAAATAGCCTCTTTGAACATTATATTGTAAGTAAGTAGACAAGAAAACAAATAGTAAATACGAATTGTTTTTAAAATCAACAGGAATGCAGAACACAACATAGGTTAACAACACTTGTGCTAAAGCACAAATAGCAATAAATACATTAGCATAAACTAATACTTTAGTGATTGGATTTGATATGAAAGAGTTAGTTTGCAAAAATGTACTCGGCGTTTTTAGTTGTAATTGTGGCTACTTCTTGCGGAGTAGTGTTTTTAATTTCTGCAATTTTTTGTGCTATTAAGGGGATGTAAGAACTTTCATTGCGCTTACCACGGTGAGGCATTGGAGCTAAGTATGGAGCATCGGTTTCTAAAACTAAATGAGATAAATCTAATTGTTCAACAACTTTATCTAGCCCGGAATTTTTAAAGGTAACAACTCCTCCAATTCCTAATTTAAAGTTTTGTAAGTTAATTATTTGATTTGCTTGCTCTAAATTGCCACTAAAGCAATGAAAAATACCTTTTGGTAATTTGGGGTATGATTTTAAAATTGAAAAAATTTCATCAAATGCATTTCTGCAATGTATAACTATGGTATAGTTTCGTTCAAGTGCCCAATCTATTTGTTGCTTAAAAGCAAACTCCTGTTCTTTAATAAAAGTTTTATCCCAATACAAGTCAATTCCTATTTCACCAATAGCAACAAATGGTCGTTTATCCAGCCATTGTTTTACAATAGCTAATTCTTCTAAATAATTTTCTTTTACAGAGCAAGGGTGAAGCCCCATCATTGGAAAACAGTTATTCGGAAACTCTTTTTCTAATTGCAACATCCCTTCAATACTGTCCGAATCAACATTAGGCAAATATAATTTAGTAACAGAGTTTTGAAGGGCTTTTTCTATAATTGCCTTTCTGTCATCGTTAAATTCTTCAGAATAAAGGTGTGTGTGGGTATCTATAAACATTACGTTTTATTTCCTATTTTTGTAGGTAAAATTACAAATCTATCTATGAAAAAACTAATAGTATTATTTAGCGTGATTACATCAGTATTAATTTTAACTGAGTGTAAAAAATATCCTGATGGACCAAGCATTAGCTTTAGAAGTGCAAAAGAAAGAGTTTCTAACACATGGAAAATAGAAAAGTTAATTAAAAATAATGTTGATTCAACCTCTTATTATACTAATCTATTAAAAGATTATACAGCAACATTATCTAAAAGTGGTTCATATTCCATTTCATATTATGTGGTGGTTCCAATTTTAGGAAATCTTTCAAATACAGAATCGGGTAGTTGGACTTTATCTTCAGATAAAAAAACACTTAATATAAACCCAAGTTCTATTGTTGTAGGTTCAGTGCCAGCTGCTAGTTCTTGGCAAATATTAAAACTTTATGAAAAAAGTTTGTGGATAAGAGATATTGATTCTAATGGAAATACAACAGAGTTTCACTTTATTCCAAAATAGTTTTGAAAGTTCTTGTTGTACGTTTTAGCTCTATTGGGGATATTGTTTTAACTACACCAATTGTAAGGTGTTTGAAGCAACAATTAAGTAATGTGGAAGTACACTACTTAACTAAAAACAGTTTTAAAGCTGTGTTGGATAACAATCCTTACATTGATAAGTTACATTTATTAGATAACGATTTATCTGAAATAGTGGAAGTACTTAAAAAAGAGAATTTTGATTTAATAATTGACTTGCACCACAATCTTAGAACTTTAAAACTTAAGCGTGCTTTAGGAAAAAAAAGTGTTGCTTTTAATAAATTGAATTGGAAGAAATTTTTAATTACAACTTTAAAAATTAATAAATTACCAAACATTCATATTGTTGACAGATACTTCGAACCAATTAAAACACTTGGTATCACTAATGATAATAAGGGATTAGATTATTTTATTTCTAACACTGATATTGTAAAGATTGAAGAGGCATTACCAGTAAACTTTTTGAATGGATATAATGCATTAGTTGTTGGGGGATCATATTTTACAAAACAAATCCCTTTAAATAAATTAAAAGAATTTTGCGATAAAAGTGAATTGCCATTGGTTTTATTGGGAGGAAAAGAAGATTTTGAAGTAGCGGAGGAAGTGCATAAATCCTACCCAAACAAAACAATTAATTTATGTGGAAAAATGAGGTTGAATCAATCAGCATCAATCATAAAACAATCTACAAAAGTTATTACTTCTGATACCGGTTTAATGCATATTGCAGCAGCCTATAAAAAAGATATTATATCTGTTTGGGGCAATACCATCCCAGAATTTGGAATGGGCCCATATTTAGCTGGAGGTAATTCACAAATAATAGAAGTTAAATATTTATCGTGCCGACCTTGCTCAAAATTAGGGTATAAAAAATGCCCAAAAGGGCACTTTAAATGTATGAACGATATTGTTGTTCCTGTTATTTAAAAACTTGCTTATTTAACTGAGGATAAATTCAACTAGTTATTATTACTCATTGAATTAAGTTCATGGTGATTAACAAATTAATCTTTAGCAAATAATGCTTTTAATTCTGTAGCATCATCTGGTTTCATACGCCCACCTAAAATAAGTGAAAGTTGTCTTCTTCTTAATGCACCTTCATATCGTTTCTTTTCTTCCTCCGTTTCTGGAATTAATTGTGGAACCGGCAAAGGAGCCCCGTTTTGATCAATAGCAACAAAAGTAAAAATAGCCTCATTACATTTTGTTTTATTACCTGTAATTCTATCCTCTACAAAAACATCAATGTAAACTTCCATACTACTTGTAAATGCACGCGATACTTTTGCCTCTAAAGTTACTACAGAGTTTTGTTTAATTGGATTATCAAAAGAAACATGGTTAATAGATGCCGTAACTACCACACGACTTGAATGCCTTCCTGCAGCAATTGCTGAGGTAATATCCATCCATTGTAATAATTTACCACCAAATAAATTGCCAATATGGTTTGTATCATTAGGTAATACAACTTCTGTATTAATTGTTAATGATTCTTTTGCAGTTTTTCCCTTTATCATTTTAAAAGTTTGATTTTAAATATGGCGTCAAAAATACTACCTTTATTGCAAATATTATCATATGGATATTAATTACATTAAAGCTTTACACATCATATTTGTAGTATGTTGGTTTGCAGGACTATTTTATATTGTAAGATTATTTATTTATACTGCAGAAGCTAATGGCAAGGAAGAACCCGCCAAAAGTATTTTAACTCAGCAGCTTTTAGTAATGCAAAAGAAATTGTGGTACATAATTACATGGCCCGCTGGTATTGGTACCTTTATTTTTGGTTTTTGGATGATATTTAGCAATATGGCATATTTAACTTTGCCATGGATGTGGTTAAAATTAATATTTGTCGGCATTTTGGCCTTATACCACTTACAATGCCAAGTAATAATAAACCAACAAAAGGCTGGTATTTATAAGTTTTCCTCATTTAAACTTAGGTTGTTTAATGAATTGGCAACTATTATTTTGGTAGCAGTGGTGTTTTTGGTGGTTGTAAAATCTACTGGAGGTTTGGTTTGGGGTATGTTGGGATTATTTATTTTTGCTGGAATATTAATGGCTGGTGTTTATATTTATAAAAAGCAACGTCAAAAAAATCCAGAAACACCTTCGAACAATACTCCTCCTGAGATTCCTAAGGTTTAGTTACTATTAACCATATAAGGCATATAAGAACATATAAGAATGAATTATTAGCTCTTTATCTATTAAAGTCATGCTGAATTTATTTCAGCATCTCTTTATTTTTAATACAAAACGTACTCATTGTATTGTATTTAAATTAATTAAGAAATAGAATTAATAGCATTCACACAATTTACGCCATCCATGGCGGCGCTTACAATTCCACCGGCATAGCCAGCCCCTTCGGCACAGGGGTATAAGTTTTTTAATTGAGTATGTTGTAAAGTTAGTTTATCTCTAGGAATTCTTACAGGTGTTGAGGTACGAGATTCTGTGGCAACTATAATAGCATCGTTACTTACATAACCTTTCATTTTATTGCCAAATGCTTTAAAACCTTGTTGTAGGGTGGCGCCAATTTTTTTACCTAAAACATCTACAATGTTTACAGAGTGAGTGCCTGGTTGGTAAGAGCAATCAATAAGTTTAGCACTTACTTTGTTATTAGTAAAATCTTGTAAATTTTGTGCAGGAGCAGTTTGTGTTTTTCCTCCCATTAACCAAGCTCTTTGTTCTATTTCTTGTTGAAGTTTTAAACCAGCCAATGCGCCAAATTGTTTGTATGGCTCAAAATCTATTAATTCTAAACCTACAACAATACCACTGTTTGCATAAGGATTATTGCGTTTAGATGGACTCCAACCGTTTGTTACCACTTCATTTTGAGCTGTGGCACATGGTGCTATAATTCCACCTGGACACATACAAAAGGAATATACACCTCTACCATTTACTTGGTTAACAAGGCTATATGAGGCAGCGGGCAAATACTCGCGTTTTTGTATAACGTCCTGCATACTACTACAACTGTATTGTATGCTATCAATAAAACTTTGCGGATGCTCAACCCTAACACCTAGTGCAAAAGGTTTTGCTTCAATGGCTATTTTTTTCTTATCCAACAATTCATAAATATCTCTTGCCGAATGCCCTGTTGCAAGTATAACATGTGAACAGTTATGTTCAATGGTTTGTTTATCATTTTG